>MDTB01227836.1_pt1 | contig 15823 bp, 10 predicted proteins | sample 811161 | NCBI WGS metagenome assembly MDTB01 (sample SAMN05326650, study PRJNA326480) | marine metagenome | isolation source: seawater | place: Mediterranean Sea | collected 2009 | reverse complement strand
TTTCAATTAAATTAAATTTATATAAATAATAAATATAATTATAAAATAAATAAAAATCCTACATTTGATTAATAAGTTTACTATAAGGAGAATCAATGTCTTTTATCATATCGATATGACGACCTTCTTGAATAATTTCCCCATCAGAAAAAACTAATATTTGATCAGCATCTCTAATCGTACTTAAACGATGAGCAACAATTAGTTGTGTACAGCCAATACGTCTAAATGATTTATTTATCTTAAACTCAGTTTCGGCATCTAAGGCAGAAGTTCCTTCATCAAGAATTAAAATACTAGGCTTACTAATTAATATTCTTGCTATTTCTAATCTTTGTCTCTGCCCACCTGACAAACTATTACCACCCTCACTTAAAATAGTGTCAAATCCATCAGGTAGTTTAAGTATGTCATCTAGGATATATGCTTGATCACAAGCAATTCTAATCAGATTGTCACTAATATCAGATCTCCATAAAGTCAAATTATCTCTTACGCTGCATCCATACAATTTAATATCCTGTTCAACCATAGCTATTGAATTGGTTCTTATTGATCGAGGTATATCTGTCAATTTAAAGTTATCAAACAATATTTCACCTGAATCAGGTTGATATAAACCAGAAATTAATTTTGAAATGCTACTTTTACCAGATCCACTTCCTCCAACAAATGCAATTCTCTGACCAGCATTTATCTCAATATTTAACTTATTAAATAACGGTTCTTTATTTGGTATATATCCAAAAGTAAGATTTTTAATAGAAATCTTTCCAGACAATTTTAAACGCTCTTTAGGAAATTTATCTTGTTTCTCATTAACAGCTAAAGTTGGATCTGATGGTTGTTCAATTACATCTTCAAGTCGCAGTATTTTAGAAGAGAAATCTGGTAGGCTTTGTACAAAAGTTATTATACTTTCAATACTTGACTTTAGATTAAGAGCTATAGTCTGTGCTGCCAATAACATACCTAAAGTTAAATCTCCTGAGAGAACTAGAAAAAAACCAACAATAATAATTAATACTTCATTAAATGTATTTAAAAAACTTGGAATGATTTTCAACCGCGCATTTCGCATGCTTATTTCTTGTTGGTAATTTAGTAATCTTGTTTGATATCCTGCATACTTAAAAAAAACGTCTTTTTCTACAGCTGCTGATTTTACTGATTCAATTTCCTGAACTGCTGAAATAATTGCAGAACCTGCTTTTGCAGAGTCTTTAGTTGTTTGTAAACTCGAATCTTTTAAAAATCGAAGATTTAAAACTACTACTATAGAGTTCAAACCTGTTGTAACTAAGATTATAATACCAAGATAAGAACTATATAGAAAAGTAAGAATTAAGTAGAATAATAGTAGAAAAAGTCCTGTAAAAAAAGGAATAAGGTTAGAAGCTATGAATTCAGAAATAACACGGTTATAATCAGTTCTAACAGAGATATCACCAGCATATCTCTGGGTAAAGAATTTATCTGGTAATGACAATAGTTTTTGTTCAAATTCAGCAGAGAATCTTTTTGTCAATCTTTTTTCAAGTTTTCTTGTCGCTAACAACTGAATATTCTTCAAAATAGTTTGGAAAACAATAGTAATCGCAAATGCAAACAACATTGGCTTCAGCCACTCAGACATACTGTTGTTTAAAACCTCATCAATATATATCTGTGAAAAAATTGGTAAAATCAATTGAGGCAATATTAATATCAACCCGGTTAAGGTAATAAAGGCGACAGGCCAAGGCTCAACTATCAGCCGATTAAAAACTAAGGGCCAAACAGAAGGAGCTTTACCATCTTTTACAAAATCATTTTCTGGTTCAAAGGTTAAAACTATTCCGGTATAACTATTATCAAATTCTTCAAAGGTAACACTTCTTGGTCCAAGAGCAGGGTCATTAAGCATTACTTTATTGCCAACAAAACCTTCTAGAACAAGGAAGTGATTAAATTCCCAAAAAATAATTACTGGTAATTTTGTCTCTTTAAGTTTAGAAAGTCCTTTTTTAAATCCTTTACCTTTTAGACCTAAACTTTTACCAGCAAGAATTAAATTGGCAGCATCACTACCATCTCTTGAAACACCGCATAATTCACGAAGCTGGGTTAAAGGAACATATTTTGAAAAGTGTTGAAGAATAATACTTAACGAGGCAGCACCACATTCAGTATGTTCTAATTGAATAACTGTTGGAGTTCTAATCCAAGTACCATTTAATTTTGCTATTTGAGTTTTTAAAAACTCTGATATTTCTGAAAAAAGATTCATTTTTGATAAATATTAATAAATTCCTGTAAGGTCACGAAGTAAAGGAATTACATATGTAATGGGCTTTCGTTTTTCAACAATTACACTTATTTCCGTCATAGTGCCAGATGTTAAATTTAAATTCGGTCCTTTGCTACCACCCCAATCATAACCACTTATTGAATTTTCATCTTTATTTAATGTAGTTGTTATTTGAATAACAGGTTCTGATTTGGAATTATGTATTTTAGAGACAATTGAATCATTTGCAAATTTAGTAAAAAGATCTTCTTTTGATATTGCTAGAGGATTTATTGTTAAAATATTTCCTGTTATTCCACCATGTCTTTGCTTTTTAATTGTTGTTGGAGTTATTTTAACTTGTTGTCCTATTTTTAATCTTTTTACATCTTTGGTTGGTAAAAAAGCATAACTAGTTAAAGAACTTAATTCTGATTCTGACCTAAGCTCGAAAACCCTATCTCCTGGATTAACAAGTTGTCCAAGCTTTACATTAGAACCTACAATACAACCATCAACTTTTGAAGTAATTAATGAGGATTTATTTATCTCCTTATTTAACTTTTGTAATTCTAATTCCTTTGACAGAATTCCTTGCTCTCTTCTGATTTTCTGTTTTATCAATTGAGCTTTTAAAGATTTGAAACTAAGTTCGATTTCCTCAAACTTCATTTTACTAATAGCACCATTATTGATAAGTTGCGAATATCTATTATATTCTTTCTCTTTAAGATTTAATTGTGCACTTTCTAATCGATTCTCAAATTCAGAATCAGAAATCAGTTTATCTAGAGTTTTTTTTATTTGATTCTTATCTAATTCAAGTTTATATACATCAAGTTCAGCTAATGTATCGTTTTTATTAATGCAATCTCCAACATCGACTAAAATATTTTTAACTCTAGCTGGCACCTCAGGTTGAGAAATAAATATTGAATTTGGAGAATATAAAATTCCTCTACCCTTAACTCTAATTGGCAATGTTCCAAATACTGCCCAAATTAAAATAAACCCACCAAATCCTATTGAAGAAATTAATGTAACCCATAAACCAGGGCTTAATAAACGCATTGGTTCTTTTAAATTCTCAGGCGTTGATAATGAATCTAGAGCCTTCTTTCTAAATAAAGACATTAATAGATAATTACGCTATTTGACGTTCAACAAGTTTAGTAAACAATCCATTATTTTTCACTAATGTTTCATAAGCACCTTCTTCCTCAACTTTTCCATTATTAATTACAAAAATTTTATCAGCATTTTTAATTGTACTAAGCCTATGTGCAATAACAATTCTAGTTACATTTAGATCCTCTAAACTTTTAGTTATTACCTGCTGTGTAGGATTATCTAAAGCACTTGTAGCTTCATCAAAAATCAAGATTTTTGGATTTCCTACAAGAGCCCTTGCAATTGCAATTCTTTGTTTTTGTCCTCCAGAAAGTGTTCCCCCACCTTCTGGAATAACTGTATACATACCCATCGGCAATTTTCGAACATCATCCGCCATAGATACCATTGTTAGAGCTTCCCAGGCTTGTTCTAATGTTATTACTCTTCCACCTGCAATAGAATCAAATAATGTCCCTGCAAAAATTGCTGAGTTTTGATTAACTGTCCCTATTTGTTTTCTGATTAAATCTTTTCTTAATCCATTCAAATTCTTTCCATCGATGTAAATATTTCCTTCATTAACCTTATCAAAACCTAATAGAATTCTAACGAGAGTACTTTTACCACAACCAGACGGACCAGTAAGAGCTACAAACTCACCAGGGTTTATTTCAAGATTTAAGTTATCAAGAACAAATGGACAATCTAACTTGTACTGATATCTAAGGTTTACTATCTTGATATTTCCTTGTAAGTCTCCAGGATCGAATAAATCATTGTCGTCTTCTGGCATCTCATTCAAAATGGGTCTAGCTCTTTCATAAATTATTGGTAAATCAAAAGCTCCAACTACTAAATTTGATAGGCTTACCATGGCCCCTATGAATGTACCAAAAGCAGAGAAAAAACCTAATAATTGACCAACATTTGGAGAAGTAATATTTGAATCTAATAAGGCCTCTGAACCTATTTTTGTTATAACTATGTATATCAGCAAATTACCAAGATTAGGGATAATAGCTTGTAAAAGTTGTGAGACAGACTCCTTTGCATCAAGTAATATTTCGATATTAATAATTCTTTTAAAGCTACTTGCCCACCAACTTGAAGCTTCATATTCCGCTCCAGAAAGCCTTAATTTAGAGACTGAGTTAATTAGTTCTAAGTTTTTACTTTGAGCTTCACCTTCTAACTCTTGTTGTTTTCTCTCTAACGGTCTTGTTTGCAAACCAATGATAACGGTTGGAATTATTAAGATCAATGAGATAATAAAAGCTAGGAAAGTTAATTTCACACTAATCCTAAGCATAAATAGAATATAGATACTAGTTAAAGTAGCTCTTATCAATCCACCTTCAAGCAAACTTTGAATTTCAATCCTTAGCTCCTCGATAGAGAGAAAGCGAAGCTGAAGATCACCAAAAGTATATTTATTAAAAAATTTTACTGGTAAAGATAGTAAACGGTTGACTGATGCCATTTGTGCCTTAAAGCTACCCTTTTGTTGTGATATTTGTAGAAAACGATTTTGAGTCCACTCTAATGAAACTCGTACAAGTCCAGAAATTAATAAAATAAAAGATAATTGCAAAAGAACATTAAAGTCTCTTTCTGGTAAAGCATAATTTGTAATTACAGTATTGAAAGTTGGAACAATTAGTCCCAACATTGTAGATAAAAACATCATTAAAACTGCTACACGAAAACCGCCAGTAAGAAATCCTAATGTTGTACCTACCATTAATCCAGATAAACCGAGTCCAAATATCCATCTAGCAGCCCCAACCTCTTTTCCAATAGAGAGGATAAATCCAACTAATAACCCAGAAAATAAACCTGTAAGAATTAATTTTTGGATATCAGTTGGTTCTCCATAAGTAAACCTTAATAATCCAAGGGTAGTTAGGTCTTTTTCTTTAAACGAAGGGTAGATAGAATATGCAGTAGTATTAAATTCAATATTTAAATCATTCAAATTTGAAACTCTGACTGGTAGTTCTGAATTTAATGGATTTAACAAATAATAACCTTTAGAATAAGATTTAATAGCTACGGGTGATTTTTCACTATCATTTATAAAAAGCAATAAGTCACCGCAATCATTTTTAAAGGAATCATTATTTAATTCAACTTCTCTAGCTATAAGTGAGTATTTATTAATTAAATCGTTAAGCTTATTAAAATCATGAGAATTAATTTGCTTGTCTAAAGTAGATAGAGTTATATTTTTATTATTTGACAAGAAAGTTAAGCATTTAATGATACTTGAGGACTCAGTACTAACTAATGATGTATCAACAGGGGAAAATGAATCATTTATTTCTAAGGAATTAATTAAGGACGAATCACAGTCGAGTCTTCTATTAGAAATTAATCTATTCTTGTAAGAATCAGATTCATTTTTTAAAATTAATTCAATATATTTACCTAACTTATTTATCTTATTAAGATCATAATTAGAATTTTGTATTTCTGATTCAATTCCATGAAATTCCAATAGTTTATTAGAAAGAGTGTCTTGGCAATTTATAAGTTCATTTTCATTGTCGAATTCATAGCTGGAAATATTTAACTCACCTAGAGCCCTTATGTACAATAATAAATTATCTTTAACAATAATATTTGGTATTTTTTCACCTTTATTGAACTCCTTTAAGACTTTCCTAAATAGAATTTCTCCAGAGTCTTGTCCATAAAACTCAGCAATTAGGATTAAAGAGCCATTGTCAATTAGTAAATTTTCAGATGGCAATAAAACTTGCTCACCATCATTAAGTTGAATGTTTTCCAAAGAATTAAGTGTTATAAAGGTTGTTACATAGGCGATCAAAACTGTTAGATGCCTTTGTAATTGATGTCATCATGTCCAAACTCAACTCATCATTCTCATAGAAATATTCATCTTTTTCATGAGAAAGCTTTGATATGTAATTTAAACCTACTCTATTTAGCTGGTCTCTGGACCGTTGAGAGAGCATAATCGCCAACCCTTTGTAAAACCTTAAACCAAAAGCTAAATCAGAATTAATTTTTTCGTTCAACATAGTGCGTGATATTGCCAAAAGATCCATCTGAGGACAAGCGACTACTGATGCTGAAGCATACTCTTGTTCAGGGATCATCATAGATGTCTCCCCTAACAACTCTCCTCTTTTTGATATACCAACTTTTAACTTTTGCCCTCCCTCATTGATGTATACATCTCCTCTCCCAGAAAGAACTATATATATATAGTTCAATTTTTCTCCTTGATTAATTAAAACCTCATGATTATCAATTGAAATAAATTTTCCATTATTTGAAATCCATGCTGTATCTATATCAGTTATGGACGAGAATAATGGAATAAACTTTCTTAATGGTTCATTAATGTTGTCGTACTTAGTATGAACATAGCCAATTAATTTATTTTGAGATATTAGTTGAGCACAAAGCTTTTGGGCAATCAACTTATAAAAAGATTTAGCTAGTTTAAAATTTTGTATGATTTCATCAGTAAGCAATTTGAATTTAATATTTAAAAGCCTACACTGAGTAGTTGATTTAACAGAAGCAACAGGTAAAGCCCCTTCAAGAAAAGACATCTCACCAATCATTGATCCAACATTCAAAACGCCGAGAGAAAGATTACTTGAATCTCTTGTTGAAGTTATTACTTCTAAAGTTCCCTCTATGACGATAAATAAACTGCTTATTTCCGTAGCTTCGTTGATCAAGTAATTATCCTTAGGGATCTCTATTTCTGATGCATTGTTTTTTATCCAGTCAAGGAAAAAATCGTCTGCAGATTTAAAAACATCAAACTTCATCCTTTATAGAATTTTGTTTAAATCAATACTAATCAATTTCAAAAAAATATCCAGCAATGTATTATTTTTATAATTATTTACTTATTTAGTTATAAGCTCATCAGTTTTTAAGAGATGAATAATAAAGATACCAATAATAATTTCTATAAATAATAATTAATTAATTAACATAGACTGAAAATTAAAATAATAAAACTTGATAGAAATAGATTTGAAGTCTATTGGCTTTAATATGAATGTAATAATTGGTTGCAAAAGAAGTTTTTATTTTAGCCAATTAAGTATAAATCATATCCCTTGATTACAGCTTACACGTCATTATTTAATCTTGTATTCCATCTATTTATGCTTATAATAAAATAGTGTGATTAATCTTATGAAATTAGATCCTAAACAGTTAAAGGAAATTCCATTGTTCTCTAAGTTAAAAGAAAGTGAAGCTGAATTCCTTCTTAACGGCCATTTAATGAGTTCTCTAGATACTCATCAAAATATAATATTAGAGCAAGACTGGGGGAAAACATTATTTGTCATTGGGAAAGGAATAGCGAAAATCAGATCTATTACTCTTGACGGAGAAGAAGTCATTTATGCAATAGCTGGAGAAGGAGATGTTTTTGGAGAAATTGCAGGGCTACAAGATGATACAAGATCTGCGGATGTGCTTTCTATTACTTCCATGACAATATATAAATTTCCAGAAAAAAAATATATACAACTGCTCAATTCCTCACCATTATTCTCGTTAGAGTTGGCAAAGTATCAAGCAAAAAAGCTAAGGAATTTAAATCAACGATTTACGATACAAAAAGGTGATGCAACAACTAGATATCTCGATGCATTTGCATATCTAGCAAAAAAAACAAGTCTATTGTCCTCTATAAATAGTACTGTGCCCAAAACACTACAAAAAGAAATTGCTTCTATAGCTGGATTATCAAGAGAAACTGCATCTAGAACTCTTACCAAGCTAAAAACAAGAGGAATTATTATTGAGTCGGAGATTGGTTTAAAAATAGAAGATGAAAATTCACTTAAAAAAAGAGGGATAACATATTAAGGATTATTGATATTAATCACATAAATTAATGACTTAACTCAATCTACTTAAAAGTTGGAGAGATAAATTAAGGTCAAGTCTAGAAATTGATTATCATGCCTGATTCATTAACTAATTTTTTTAACATTTTACTTATTTTACTTATGTGCCATTTTATTGGGGATTTTGTTCTTCAATCCTCGGCGATGGCAGAAGGTAAACAACCATCATCTAAAAGCTCAATAAATTCAATATGGTGGTTAACTGCCCATGGTGCAACTCACGGGCTGCTGGTGATTGTTGTAACTGGTATACCTCTATTAGGTTTACTTGAAATGGTTTTGCATTGTCTTATTGACTATGGAAAATGCAAAAAAATCTACTCATTTGAAACAGATCAAGTACTTCACTTTATTTGCAAAATTGCATGGTCATTAATTGGCATTGTCACAACCCCAACAACACTAGGATTAATCAAATGAAAAATATTAAAAAATGTCTGTTTTTATTCTTACCTTTATTAATAGTTCTTGTGAGCCCCAAAATATTGCTAGGCAGTGATAGAAGCACTTTCCCAACTAGCAGAATGGGAGGCGGAACCAGAGGGCTATGCGGTTCTAGGTTAATTATGCACATTGTACCCGTAGAAAATAAATATACACCCGATAAAACTAGACTTTTGGCTATGTATCTAGGAAAAACAAAAGAAGCTAAACCACTAACAGTTGAAATTATAAATAATTCTCAAATAGAGCAGAAATTAAATTTTGAACCATCCGGAGAGGCTCTTTTTATATTTAAAATACAATCAATAGAAAACACCTCATTATGGAAATCCTACTTTAATTGTTCTGATATTCAATCTGATAATATGATTAATTTCATGTCAAACATATCTAATCCAGTTAGCACATTGATTTCAACAGAAAGTAATTTAGAACAAAAAAAATATCAGAGATTTATAAATAAAGCACATAACAAATGTGGTACAACCATCACAAATGAAGAGATAAAGAACTTAACAAGTTTAGATGAAGCAATATCAAGTAAAATATCAGAAAATGTAAGTATTATTTGCCCTTAAATTCATAAATAGTTATTTTTTTATCAAGGCCTTTTATACTTTGCTCACCCCACCCAATAAAAAGATAATTAAAATCGATTTTTTCTATTGCAACTTTAGTCTCTTCAGAAACTAATACTCTTACATTACCGTTATGTCTTTTTTTATCAAAACTTTCAAGTCTAGATGCACAATTAATAGTTTCGCCTATAACTGCATACTCAAGCCTATCACTTGTTCCTAAGGATCCGGTCGTAACCAAACCAGAATGAATACCTATTCGTATGCGGACTTTAGGAAATTCTTTACTTTTTAGGATCCGATTTAATACTGATAATTCATCCATAATCATTTGCGCGGTACTAATTGCATTCAGTGCATCTTTTTGTTTCCCTGAACTAACTGGTGCTCCATAAATCGCTAGGAGGCCATCACCAGTAAATTTATTAACAATACCATTATTAATAATTACTTTATCAACGCAAAAACCTAGGATCTCATTTAACCAACTAATTAATTCCGATGGTGAGAGAATTTCTGATGCAGATGTAAAATCACAAATATCTAAAAATAAAGCCGTAATTATTTGCTCCTTACCATATATCTTTCCATCTTTAATTATTGAATCTCTACTTAACCATAGTTGCTCAGCAATTTCTGGCGAAGTTGTCTGACCAAGAAGTTTTCTTATTATCTTAGTATGTCTTTGACTGATTATACCTCTTTGAATTAGACCTAATAAACCTGGGAATAATATTGACAAAATAGGCAAAGTGGTACTTATCCAAAGACCATAAAATAATAAACTTATGTTTAAAATTGAAAATAATATAATAAATAGAACAAGTTTTATAAGAGATCTAATAATTTTCGATGACCTTTCAACAATAATTATGGCTATTAAAAAATTGAGGATATTAATGATTAATTTTTTATCTAGATTTAAAGCTAAGATTTCAAATTTTTTGGTATCCAATAAATTTATAAGTGAGTTTGTACGAATTGCATGAATGATTACACCAGGGACTTGATAAAAAGAATCAGAAATTATTTTTCTACTTAAAGGTACTTCATAAAAATCCTTTAAAGACTCAGCTGTACTTCCAAAAATTACTATTTTATTTTTTATAAACTCAGGATCAAACTTATTATTAAGTATCTCATCAAGTGAATATTGTTTAAAATTAAATATAGATTTATAAGATAGCAATGATTGATAACCTGATGAATCTACATTTATATATCCACCTGTATTCTTATTTAGCCACTTATTAGGTTCTAATGATTCTATCTCTTCATGAATCTTGTTATTCTGCAAATATATCTCTGCCAATCTCATTGGTAAAGTTACATCTCTTTCAGATATACTACTAACATGTACTAAATCTCTTCGAACAACTCTATCTTTGTCTAAAATTATATCATTGTAAGCTTTTTGTTCTTTAGGGGTTTGAGGTATTGCATTAATATTTTCTACTATGCTATAAATCGAAACCAATTTTGATGTATCGCTTATGAGATTTATTAAACATTTTTTTTCTTTGCCTATACCTATATCCCTATATATATCTAACCCTATTGCCTTGGGTTCAAATTGATTTATTTTTTTTATAGCCTCACATAGATATTTATCGTCTATAGGCCATTTATACTTCTTTAAATCTGCCTCTGATATTCCAATAATGGATATATGCTTATTTGGAGTAGATTTTCTAATAGATAATGATGTAACTATATCAAAAATAAGTAAATCTATAGTTTCTGTAAATGGTGCTCTTGAAAAAAAGACTAGTAAAATTATTGCTAAGAAATATAGATAAATCCTTGAAAAATCACTCTTTAATTTCATTATTTTAGATAATTAAACAGGAATTTCCTACTACTCATACATTATATAACTAATAAAAATTAAACATAGTTAAAAGTTAACATATTTTCTTTAAAGGCTAAAATTTATATATAAGTTTAGTATAAATACCATTTGATAAAAGCCAGTTATTCCAACTACCTGAATTATTTTCAGTTAAAAATTTTTCAACAAGTCCAAGCTCAAAGTTAATATTATCTTTTTCAAGCAACATTTTTATGCCTCCTGAACCCACATAATCATTTTCAGTCTTTGGTGAGGCCTTACGTATTAGACCCATACCAAAGAATGGGGAAAGTTTAATACTATATTTTGTATTATTAGAAATTTCTCTACAAAAATCACTTATTAAATACCATCCACTATCACCACTACCAATTGATGTTGGCAGAGAACTAAATCCATCATCACCTCCAAAAGAGAAACTCATATCGCTAGGCAATTTATCTAGCGCGATTTGGGAACTAAATTGAGAAGTAAAACTGAGCTTACTATTAATTTTCTTGTTTAGATTAAGTCTAGTAATAATAGCTTTGGCCTTGGATGGATGAATATTATCTTTACTTAAATTTTTTCTTTGATCATAAGGAGTTAAACCACTAATTGACTGAAGTAAAGATAAATTTCCTTGAAAATTGATTTTCTTCCTCTTTGAAAACAGGTTAATTCCAGTGTCTAAATAGCCAGTTTGCAAAACACCGTTCTCCCCACCTCCTTCAATTAAACCAATCCTATCTCCAGAGAGAAAACTTTGACTCTTACTTAAATTAATACCCACATAAGAACTCAATTTGAAATTAGAGTTCGATACCATCTCTTTAGTTATTCTTCCCAATGCCTGGAATTGATGAAATCTAATTTTGTTTATTGGTTGTTTTGCTTCAATTAATTTTCTATTAGAAATGCCAAGTGAACTAGTAACGTAAACATCATCATATATAGGCTTCTCGTAAATAATTGAGCTACTAAAACTTCCAATATTAAAATTCTTATCATAAGCGACTTCATTGTTTAAAATTAATCGATCATTCCAATTAATCAGATCATTACTTTTTATAAGTAAATTTGTCCTTAATTCACCACTACCTGTTATACCTTGATTGGAAATGGATAGTTCATTTTCCCATTTTGATGAAAGTCTATCAACATTAATATTAAGTATTGTTTTAGAAGGATCACTTCCTAATGTCGATAAATCTCCTGTAACATTAGAGATATTATTGTCTTTGTTAATATCATTTATAATATTTTCCAGAGTGGGAACATGCAAAACCTTATCAACTAATTCCTTTGTTTTGTTTTGAATGTATTTTTTTAATATCTTATCATTTGAAGAAACCCTAACTTCAACTAATTTTCCTTTAATTATTTCTAAAAATCTAATGTTATCTTTATTAATAGAATAAACTCTGCTAGTTATATATCCATCTTTTACTAAACTTGTGTTTAATAAGGAAGCACAATTTAATAAGGTTTCGCTTTTAGTATTTCTATTGCATTTTGTCAGCAATGATTCTAAGTAAGTATCATTATAAGGAATCCATCCTTTTACCTCGGGGAACCATAGAGCTTTTTCTTCAACCGACTGAGTGCTATCTGCTTTATTACGATCTAAGTTCAAATTTGAAGATAATTTTGAATTGTTATAAGAAGCTATGACATCTATTTTGCTTACAAATAGATCTACTACCAATAAATATGTTAATAGAAATAAATTCATATTAATTATTATTTATTCCAAATAATATTAGGAATGATAACATATATAATATTAATAGCCAATCAAGTTAAGGATGAAAAAAAGATATAGTTATTCTCCACAAATATTAATGATTAAATCATCGCTTATCTTGGGATTGTTATTTGATTTTTTTCTCATACCTCCAAAGTTAAATCAAAAGATATTGGCTGAAGGAGTATCGACCTCCGTTACCATTGATTCAGATGTTTTAAAGGAATTAACAAGTGATAGTGGTGATTTAAGATTAATCAAAGGAAATTCCCAATCCAGTGAATTAATTATTAAAGCAAAGAGTGATGAATCAATAGATCTTTCTAATCTAAAATTCAAGTCACTTAATTCATTAATTTTAACGACTGGATCTTCCTTAGGTGGAGTAATATCAGTAAATTTAAATGAATCACAAATCAGCGAAATTGAAAAGGTTTCAGCTACTGCCGGTGACTCTTTAACCATTAACACATCAAATAGCGGTTCCAATGCATTGCAAGGTAAAGTAATAGGTAAAAACATAGTAATCAATATAAATAATGAATCAAATATTGACAATGCAAATCAAATTATTGATTTTAATAATGCTTCAGTTGAAAACTATACTTTTACATCAATACCTAACATAGAAGCAAGATCTAATTTACTAAACAGACTGGAATCCTCCAAAAACGATGTATTTAAAACTTTGAATCTTAAGAATACATTGGCAGCTAATAATAGTATCTCTTCTCTACAGGATTCTCTGGTTAATGCAAGAACTAAAATTATATCCAACAAGGATATTAAATCATCTTATTTCTTAAAAGAAAAATATAACCCAGCAATACTTCATCTTGATTTGACTTTTGCAAAGGACAAAACAATTGATGAATCTAAGGATGCTTATCTAGATATTACTTTAATACTTCCAGAGAATGAAGTTGTTGGTAAACGTGTAGAACTTTCAACTTCTATTTTTACAAAAAGTTTAAGAAATCTTTATAGTTCTTTGATAACTCAAGAAGATTTAAATGTTGACGACCCAAGCTCTCCATCAAGAAAATTGTATGAACTATTTCTCTCAAAGATTGAGCCGGTTTTAAAAGAAAAGAAAATTACTACATTATTGATCTCTGTGGACAGAGGTCTGCAGGCTGTGCCTTTTGCAGCCCTAAATGATGGCAACTTCTTCTTTGGAGAAAGATATTCATATTCAATTACACCATCGCTATCATTAACGCCTTTGGAATATGTAAAAAAATCAAAAGGAAAGCTTCTTGCGTTAGGCGCCTCTAATTTTACCAATCTATCCAATTTAGCCTTCGTCGAACAAGAATTAAACAACATATTATCCTCAACTCAAAAAGATGTCTATTTTAACGAGTTATTTACTAAAAAAAGTTTAATTACTAATGGCTCAAGTTCAGACTACGACCGTATTCATATAGCAAGTCATGCTGAATTCTTACCAGGAGAACCAACTAATTCTCTTATACATACAAGTAATGATGTTATTACAATGAATAACCTTTCTGAATTTCGAAGAAAGAGAAAAGATCATCCAATTGATTTATTTGTACTTAGTGCATGTCGAACTGCAATAGGTGATACTCAAACTGAACTTGGATTTAGTGGTTTAGCCTTACAAGCTTCTGCTAGAAGTGCCATCGGAACACTTTGGTACATTGATGATATTGTGACTTCTGCATACTTCGTTCAGTTATATGATTTCTTAAATCAAAGAATCCCTAAAGCAGATGCTATAAGACTAACTAGAAGTGCTTTTATTAGTAAGACTATCAGAGTTGAAAACGACTCTATCCTTGGAGTTAATGGAAAGGTTCTTATTAGCAATCTACAAACGAATGAAATTCAAAATCTTCAAAGATCATTGAATAATCCTTATTTTTGGGCAGGCATACAGATAATGGGATCACCTTGGTAACTTACAAGTTCATAACATAAAAAAAAACGCTAGGTTTTTATTAAACCTAACGTTTTTTGTTTTAAATTAAACCTAAACGTTTGTATATCTAATATTTGCGTCTAACTCTAAGAGTTGATCAAATGTTAATTGTAGATGTTTTGTTCCCCATGGATTTCTTATATCAAATCTCATATCACCCGACCCTTCATGACAACCATAACCAACAATTGAATATGCATGACTTTGCACTGCTGTACTGATATTTGTCTCTCCAGCATTGCTATTTGTAGCAAGACTATTGAAACCCCTTATCGTAACAACTTTATCACTATTTACGATATCGATGAATTCCAATAAGCTTACGCCTATAATACTACTTTCATTGAGCCATTCATTACTATAGTCAAGTCCAGTAATATGTGTAGTTGCAATGCCAGAATGTCCACCACTAACCCCTGAATAAGAGTTCGTACCATCTTGGTTGATACGATCTGATTCATTCACTTGTGCATATGCTTTTTCTGCTAAAGCTACCCATAATTCGTTATTATCAGCAACATATTGTTTACCACCTGCACCATCATCAGCATAAATGTATTCCCCTGAACCATTTGTAGCCATATCTCTGTCAACTGTTACATAGTCAGTTTTACCATTCGTTTCAAAACGAACTGTCCACGTATCGTCTCCATTATCTGTAAACATATCGCTAATCAAAGTGGGTTTATCATTTGCTGTACCGGCTAATCCCGCAAGAAAATAACAAGTTCCTACACTTCCTTGATCCACATCACAAGCTGAGACTCCATCCTTAAACAAGTCTCCACCTGCTTCTTGATATGTACCGCTTGCTACTGGTTTATCAGATCCCAAAAAATGCTTACCAATTAGTAGGTTCAAATGATCATCGGAACTATTTGCTTCTAAATTTCCAAGTATTTCCACATCGCTATCTGAGCCTGTATACCATTGGTTACTTGTCTCCTCAAATAAAACTTTCTCTGCAAGAATTTGAACATGCT
>MDTB01087429.1_pt1 | contig 15823 bp, 16 predicted proteins | sample 811161 | NCBI WGS metagenome assembly MDTB01 (sample SAMN05326650, study PRJNA326480) | marine metagenome | isolation source: seawater | place: Mediterranean Sea | collected 2009 | reverse complement strand
TTTACTGATTTTTTATATAAAATTAAGAAAAACCAAAATATTGAATTATTTAATCCTAACTTTAAATTTAACAATTGTATTCATGTCGACGACCTTGGAAATTTCATAAAAACGCTTGTAGAAAGAAAATTAACAAAACATGATCATGTTGTTATAGGTGCAGTACGCAGACTTAAAATTATTGACATAGTTCGAAGAATGATTGATAACTTTAATAGTTTTTCAAAAATTAAAATTAAAAAAAGTAGTGCGATAAGTTTTAATATTAATAGTTCTTATGCAGTTAAAAATTATAATTATAAACCTAGAAGTGTTCATTCAACAATTAGTAGATTCCTAGAGGAAAATAAAAAATGAAAAAAGCACTTATTATAGGAGGAGGTTTTGCAGGTTGCGCGGCTGCACATCAATTAGAGTTACTCGGTGGTTGGGAGGTAACAATAATAGAAAAAGCACCTTTTTTAGGCGCTGGAGTTAGAACAAGTTGGTATGGTGGGCATCCATATACTTTTGGACCAAGACACTTTCTTACTCCATATAGGGAAGTTTATGAGTATTTAAACAATATTATACCTCTCAGGAAATGTGCAGAGCATGAATTCTTAACATATGTTGAGTCCGATGATGATTTTTATGCATACCCGATAAATATGACTGATGTAAGAAATATGCCAGATTATAATGTTATAGAAAATGAAATGGATGAAATTAAAAATAATAAATATGTAGGCGCCGCGAATGCCCAAAATTTAGAAGATTATTGGATTAGTTCTGTAGGAAAAACTTTATTTAATAAATTTATTGATCAGTACAATAAAAAGATGTGGCTCGTTGACGATTGTAAGAAAATTGATACATTTAATTGGTCCCCTAAAGGAGTTGCACTAAAAGATGGTCCAAGAGCTGCTTGGGATACAGCAATATCTGCGTATCCCTATGCTGCAAATGGATATGATGATTACTTTGATATTTCTACCAAAGAAGCAAAAGTTATGCTGTCAACTAGCATCCAAGAATTTGATTTATTAAATAAAAGAGTAGTTATCAATGATGAGCAACATGACTTTGATATAATTATAAGTACTGTATCCCCTGATACTCTGCTTGATTTCAAATATGGTAAATTAAAATTTCTTGGAAGGAAGTTGCATAAAATAGTTTTTCCTACAGAATTTGTCTTTCCAGAGAACGTTTACTTTCTCTATTATGCAAATAATGAGGAGTTCACAAGACTTGTGGAGTATAAAAAATTTACAAAATATAAATCAAAGAACTCTCTTATTGGAATGGAAATTCCCACACTAGGTGGTGGAAAACATTATCCTCTTCCATTTAAAGAAGATCAGCTTTTAGCCAAAAAATATTTAGAGGAGTTTCCCGAGGATATTTTTTCGATTGGAAGAGCAGGAACATATTTATATGGCGTTGATATTGATGATTGCATTAAACAGGCAATGATTATGAAAGATCAAATTAAAAATGGCACTCAAGATAATGCAGTTCCTGGTAAAGAATATCATTTTCCTGAATTAAAGGAGGAAAATTGATCGATAAACTTGCAATAAATGGTGGTTTAAAAACAAGAAAGCTTCCAATGCCAAGTAGAATTGCTTTTGGTGAAAGTGAAGAAAAAGAGATGAACAAAATGATTCTCCATTATCGAAATTTATCTGAAGATCCAAAATATTCTGGTTTATGGGAAGAAAAATTTTGCTCAGCATTTAATAGTTTTATGGGAGGAGGTTATTCAGATGCGGTTGCAAGTGGTACAGGGGCAATTTATATAGCAATGAAAGCCCTTGAAATACCAGATAAAAGTGATGTAATTTTGTCGCCCGTGACATGCTCAGGAGCTTTTTCTTGTATAACAGAACAAGGACATAGGCCAATTCTAGTAGACTCAGCTGAAAATAGTTACAACACTAATCTAAGCCAAATAAAAAAACGAATTACAAAGAAAACAAAACTAATACAAATTACTCACGCCGCAGGAGAACCAATATCGGACATAGAGGAAATTGCTAAATTTGCAAAAAAAAATCAGATTTATTTGTTAGAAGATTGTAGTCAAGCAATAGGAGCAAAAGTAAATGGTAAATATGTAGGTACCTTTGGTGATGTAGCTGCCTTTTCAACAATGTATAGAAAAAACCTTGCTGCAAATTCTAGTAGTGGCCTTGTTTATACTGCAAAAAGTAAAAAATTATTTAGAAAAATATTATCGTATGCCGATAGGGGAAAGATATTGTGGGATAAGAAATTAGATATTCGAGATCCTAAATATTCGTTATTTCCTGCATTAAATTGGAATACTGATGAGTTTTCTTGTGCAATAGGATTGGCAAATATAAAAAGATTAAAAAATACAAATATTAGAAGAAACAGATTTTTAAGTAAATTAGTTAAAGAAATAAAAAAGAATTGCCAGGTGTGTTATCCTTATAATTATAATAAAAACTTTTCACCATTTTATTTTCCAATATTTGTTAGAACGGAAATGATCAAAGTTTCTAAAATAAAATTTGCAAAGGCTTTAGCTGCTGAAGGAATAGGGTTGGGTGAGCATTATGGGTGTTTAGTTTCTACTTGGCCTTGGGCACAAGAGTATATGTCTGATAAATTTGTAGCTAATAATTCAATTAAAGCACGAGATAGGTGCTTCCATTTATATTTAAATGAAAACTATGGTCAAAGAGAGCTCGATGATATAATTAAAGCAATGATTAAAGTCGAGAACTTTTATTTAAGATAGTTAAGATATTTTATGATTTTGAAGTTAAGTAAAGAAAGACTCAAGTATTTAGAAACTCTTAAAAAATTTATTGTAAAAAAAATAAAGGCTGAATTTCCAAATTTCACTGGAGACTTGTCATTGCTACACAATTATATTGATAAAAATATAATAAATAAAACAAGATATAGATTATTTAATGAAATCAATAAAAAGTTAAAATGGGAGGAATTAATATTGAAATTATGTGGCCATGAAATTGAAAATATACATGGCAGGGATTTAGTTATTCAATCAAAAATCAACTTATCAATTCAGATTCCAAATGATGAAACATCAGTTCTTCCTTTACATACAGATTGTAATTCTGCTGATAGTCCTTTTCAGACAAATATTTGGATCCCTTTAACTAACGCTTTTGAAACAAATTCGATGATGATTTTAAATAAAAAAAAATCACTTAATTATTTTAAAAGAATTGCTTATCAGAAAAAAGAATTAACTCAAATGAAACCTATGAAGTCTGATTTTATTAATGTAAAGTATGGTAATATACTTTTGTTCAATCCAGCAATGCTTCACGGAAATGTAATTAACGAGACAAGTAAAACTAGAGTTTCTCTAAATGTCAGAGTAAAATCACCTTTTTCTCCTGAAGCTGATTACAGAAATCCTGATAGAAAACTAGGAACTTATTATAAAGTTTTAAAAATTTCCGATGATACAAAATATGCTTTACAATTAATTAAGACAGGATTTTTTAAATGAAATTAATAAAATAATTTTTTATATGGTATTTATTTTTTCTTGAAAATTTTACTAAGACAATTTTAGTTATGAGATCTTTATTTTTAAAAATATATGATATAATTTTCACAATTATTTTCTATTCAATTCATATTTGTATTGTTACGCCAATAGGACTATTAGCAAGATATATCTTTTTTTATGACTTACTTGGAGAAAAAAAAATAATAAATACAAAAAACAAAAGAAATGAGAATAATTTTACGAAGTATTATTAATTATTTTCTGTTATATCCAAGATTTATTATTGTTTATTTTTTTTTAAAATTAATTTCTATATTTCTAAAGAATAATCTCAAATTTTTTAAATATGTTGAATCTGAAATTGGATCTCTTACTTGGATTGATGGGTACTTGAGAAGAAAAAAAAATTCTCAAAATAAAGATTATTCATTTTGCATATTTTCAGGCTCTCATACAGCAAATACTTTTGTTAATGAGATGGTTGAAAAGCATTTAAAAGATAACGATGTCATAATATTCAAGAATAAATTGATTAATTATTTGATTGATCCAATATTCTTTATTGAAAATAAATTTTTAAGCGAATCTTACTCGCATCCAACTTGTAACGAATATTCTAAATTGTCAAAAATTAATTGGCTTGAGGGCGATGAAAAAATTTTTAAGAAAGAATTGGCAAATACTTTTGGAATTAAAGAAGATGATTGGTTTGTGTGTTTTTTCGCTAGAGATAATTATTATGATGAAAAATTCAGACCTAATATGAAAGATATTTTTGAAATAAGAAATGCTGATATAAATACTTTTCTTCCCGCAATGAAATTTATTGCGAGTAAAGGAGGATATGCAATAAGAATTGGAAATTATAACAATAAAAACTTAAAATTTAGTAAGAATAGCAACATAATAGACTACTCAACGTTTTCAAAAAAATCAGCAAAAATCGATGTATTGCTAATGCTAATTTGCAAATTTGCGATTGGAACTGGATCTGGCATCATAGATATTGCTAATCTGAATGACATACCTCATGGCTTAGTAAATCAAATGCAATATATAAATTTGCAAGGAATTAAAACAGGTACGTTCATGCCTAAGATATTTATAAAAAGTAATGGTGAAGTTTTAAAACTTAATGAATACGAAATGATCTATAAAAATTATCCTAAGCTCACAATTCAAAAGCATATTCAAATACTTAAAAATAATGAATTAACGTATATTGATAATACACCTGAAGATATACTTCAACTAACAAAAGATTTTTATTATAAGTATATTGAAAAAAAGGATATTCCTTCATTAGATAAATCGAAGATGTTTAATAATAAGGGATTAAATATTTATGAACCTTTTTATTTAAAATACCTGAAATAAATTTAAAAATATGAAAAAATTATTATTATGTATTGATAAAGAAAATTATAAATCTAGTTGGTTTAAATTTTTAATTCATAGATTGGCTAATGAAGATTTAGTCAAGATAAAAAAAATTTACGTAATACAAAAAACAAGTCACATTACTTTTCAAAATACGATAATTTATTTATTACTAAAATTCATATATATTGTAGAAAAAAGATTTTTAAAATTTAGAAAAAAAAACCAAAAAATAATTTGCGAAGAGTCATATAAAAAATTTGACTATGAACATTTGAACTATAAGAATATTGAAGAAGAATTGAATAAACTTAGAATTGATGATAACTATTTATTGTGTAATATTTCAAAATTCAATCTTGATTTTGAAATTTTAAAAAATTTCAAAGGATCAATATCACTAAATTTTGCTCAATATTTAGAAAATGCGAATATGTGCGGTTTTAAAGAGTCTCTATTCTCTTATCCATCAACTAAAGTTGAACTTAAGTTATTAGATAGAAATTATAAAGTGTATAGAGAATCAGTTTCTTTTAATACTTTCCCTATTTGGCTACAAAATAGGGAATATGCTCTGTCTAAAATAACATCCCTTATTGTTAAGCTGATGAAAACCGAGAACATGAAAAATATATTCAAGACTCCAAATCATATAAATTTAGATGAATTCAATATATTAAGTCACCACTTGGTATATTATATTTTCAAAACCTACACACATATATTATTAAAAAAAATTAAAGAAGCATTTCCATTGAAACTTATTTTTGCAAAAAGATTAGGATGGCATATCGCTATACTAAATGGAAATTTGAGAAACTTTGACACTAATAAAATGCAAATCACTAAGTCTCCAAGAAACGAGTTTTGGGCCGATCCATTTATTGTTTGCAAGGGGGATATAGAGTATATTTTTTTTGAGAGGTATGATTATAGAAAAAAGAAAGGTTTTATTGCTTATGGAATAATTAAAAACAAAAAATTAACTTATGTGAAAGATATATTAAATAAAGAATCACATCTCTCATATCCCTATTTATTCGAGGATAATAATGATTTTTTTATGATACCTGAAAACCATCAAGAAAAAAAACTTGAAATATACAAAGTGAAACAGTTCCCAGATAAATGGGTGCTTCATGCAACAGTTTTTAATGGATTATCAATGGTCGATACGAGTATTATAAAAGATAAAAATAATCATTATTGGATTTTTACCAATATATCTTACGATGATTTTGATGATTTCACTACCGAATTACATATTTTCCGAACAAGTAATATGAAATTTGACGATTTGAAACCACATAAGTTAAATCCTGTACTCATTGGAAATATTAACTCCAGAAATGCTGGAACAATATACTATGATGCCGATGGCAATCTAATAAGACCATCTCAGTCGTATGAGGGAAGTATTTATGGAAAGGCATTAAATATTTCCCAAGTAGTTAATCTGACTTTAGATAGCTATGAGGAAAAGTTAATTAAAAGAATTAATTTTGATAATGATAAAAATATTTATGGCGTACATCATTTGAGTCACATTAAAAACAAATATGTTTTTGATATTTTAATGAATAGTAAGTAGTTTTTGATGAAGATTGCTTTTTTTACAGAAAATTGGACTTATGGAGGAAACAGTATTTTTGCTGAAGATTTAATTAGTTCATATAATTTTAAAGAATGTAAATTAGAGCTTTATTTAAATAATGAAGCTAAGATAAATAAAAAAAAGTTTCCTAAAAATTTAAAACTACAGAGGAAATCTATTTATAACTTCATGGCAATTATTCAAAATTTTTCTTTAAAATATGTAGGTCTTAAAAATTTGCATCGTTTTTTCTTTTTTTTAAAACCTCTAACTTATTTAATAAATCTATTAAATAATTATATATTAATAAAAAAAAAAAAATTTGATTTGGTAATTATCTTTAATGGTGGATATCCTGCATCAGATTTCTGTTTATCTGCAATAAGATCTGCGTCATTATTAGAGATCCCCACAATTCTTGTTATAGCAGGAACACCACTTTCAAGAAGAATATTGGCTTATCCCTATGAAGTATATTTAGATAAAATGATAAGCAAGCATGCTAATTTAGTTATTGCAAATTCTAATTATCAAATTTCTGAATTAATCAAATTGAGAAACGTAGATTTTTCAAAAACAAAAGTTCTACATAATGGTATTAAAATAAGCAAATACCCAAAAGCAAAGAAATATGTAAAAAAAGATTATATTACGATTGGAGTTGCGTGTAGGCTAGATAAGGATAAAGATATTATTAGTTTAATTAGTGCATGTAAATTTTTATCAAAAAATAAAATTAAATATAAACTTATTATAATAGGTGATGGTCCAGAAAGATTTTACCTAGAGAGATTTGTTAAAAGGGAAAAATTGATTTCAAAAAATATTAAATTTAAGGGTTATGTTAAGACAAATCTTGACAGATATATTTCAAAATTTGATATTTATGTTTTCCCATCACTAAATGAAGGCATGCCCTATAGTATTTTAGAAGCAGCAAAGAATTGTGTTCCTATAATTACCACAGATGCAGGGGGGATTAGCGAGTTTATAATTCACAAAAAAACTGGTATTGTAATTAAAAAACAATCACCTGAAGATATTGCTGATGCAATTGTATTTATAATGAAAAATCCAAGTATAGCTTTAAAACTAGTAGAAAACTCCTACCAGCTTCTTAAAAATAAGTTTGATATAAAAAATATGAGAAAAGAATTTAGAGAGATCTCTAATAGTATGGTAAAAAATCATAAATGATAAAAGAATTAATAAAAAGAATAATATCTCCAATTTACAAAGCAGAAATTAATGAAAAAAAAATTGTTAGAGATTTACTGGGAATAGCTTTAGCAGAGAAAAAAAATCAAAAGTGGCTTGATGTAGGTTGTGGATCTAAACCTTTTTCTGATGTATTTAAAAATCATGAATATAAGGGTATTGATATTGAAAGATATGGGTATGGGCAAGCAACAAAATATGCTGACAAGTTTTATAATGGAGTTAAAATTCCTTATGAAGATAGTTCTTTTGATGGAGTACTGTGCACTCAAGTACTTGGAGTTGCAGACGAACCTGAGATACTTATATCAGAAATACATAGAGTATTAAAAAAAGACTCATGTTTAATTTTATCAACGCCTTTTATGTATAAAGTTGTTGAGAGACCATATGATTATAGGAGATATACCAACTATGGTATTGAAAAAATTTTAAATAACAAAAATTTTGAAGTTATTAATAGTGTTAAATGTTTGTCTGGTCTACAGACTATATCAATGATTTTATCAGTTTATCTATTTAATAATTGTAAATATAAATTTACAAAATTTTTCTTACTCGTAACAATTAGTTTTCCTATTCAATTATTATTCAATATCTTAGAAATATTTATTCCTGATAATCGTGATGTATTTTATGCAAGTATAGTGAGAGCAAAAAGAATAAATTTATGATCAATTCTCATTTTAATAATACATCTTTAGAAAAGACTTTTAAAAATAAAGTTGTAGTCATTACCGGTCATACAGGTTTTAAAGGTAGCTGGTTATCAATATGGTTATTAATGCTTGGTGCAAAAATAGTAGGTATCTCAAAAGACATTCCGACAAATATTTCACATTTTGAAATTGCTAATTTAAGTGACGAATTAGATGACAACAGAGTTAATATAAATGATTTACATAGTCTATTAGAAATAATGGATAAACATCAACCTGATTTTATTTTTCATTTAGCAGCTCAACCTTTAGTAAGAAAATCATATGATGAACCAATTGAGACATGGAGTTCGAATCTTATAGGAACAGTAAATATTTTAGAATCTTTAAGAAAAATCAAAAAGAATTGTAATGCTATCATGATAACTAGTGATAAGTGCTATAGGAACAAAGAGTGGGTTTGGGGTTATCGTGAGATTGACGAGCTAGGAGGGCCAGATCCTTATAGTGCATCAAAAGCGGCCGCAGAATTAGCTATAAGGTCTTACTTCGAGTCATACTATAAATCAAGTAACATTAAATTGGCTAGTGTGAGAGCTGGTAATGTTATTGGAGGTGGGGATTGGGCTGCAGACAGAATAGTTCCAGATTGCATTAGATCCTGGACAAACAACGAAAAAGTATTGATTAGAAATCCTAATTCAACAAGACCATGGCAACATGTACTTGAACCTCTTAGTGGCTATCTAAATATTGCCGCACAACTTGACCATAATTATGATTTGTCGGGTGAGTCATTTAATTTTGGTCCATCATCTGACAATAATTTTAGTGTAGAAGATTTAATCGGAGAAATGTCAAAAAACTGGGAAGGTGTCAAATGGGATGCTACTAATGAGAAAAACTCTTCTAATGAGTCCTCTTTGCTCAAACTTAATTGTGATAAGTCACAAGACATTCTTGGCTGGCATTCTACTTTAAACTTTAAATCAACAGTTAAATTTACTGTAGATTGGTATAAAGAATACAATAAAGAATCTAAGATGATAGAAGTATCACAAAATCAAATCATTGATTATTGTAATATGGCAAAAAAATTAAATTTGAGATGGATGAGATAGATTTAAATAAAATTTTTCTGACAGATCTAAGAATATTTCCCTCTTATGATGGAGATGTTCTGCATGCAATTAAAAATTCAGATAATGGCTATGTCAATTTTGGAGAAGCTTATTTTTCAAAGATTAATTACAAGAATATTAAAGGATGGAAAAGACATAAGAGAATGACAATGAATTTGATTGTTCCAATCGGAACGATCAAATTTGTTTTTATTGATAATAAAAGGAATATAACAAGAGAAGAAATAATAGGTATTGAAAACTACAAAAGAATTACAGTACCTCCTGGAATATGGTTTGGTTTTAAGGGCATTGGTAAAACAGATAATATGATTCTTAATATAGCGAGTATAAAGCATGATCCTTCCGAAGAAGAAAAGATGACTCTAAATGAATTTAAGTATAGCTGGTAGATGAAGACTGTAATATTAGCTGGTGGTTTTGGTACGCGCCTTTCAGAGTATACTGAAACAATACCTAAACCAATGGTTGAAGTAAACAATAAGCCTATTCTAGAAAGAATCATAAATATCTACGTTAGTTATGGATTAGATGATTTCTATTTGGCATTGGGATATAAATCAGAATTTATAAGTAATTTTTTTAAATCTTCCTCTGATAACAATGTAAATTATAAAATATTAGATAAAAATGTTAGTATTAATTTGATTGATACTGGTTTAAATACTATGACGGGTGGAAGAGTAAAGAGACTAGAAAAAATAGTTGGTAATGAGTCCTTTATGCTAACGTATGGTGATGGGGTAAGCGATATTAATATAGAGAAACTAATTAATTTTCATAATTCACATAACAAAATGGTAACTGTAACGGCTGTTAGACCCCCAGCAAGATTTGGCGCATTAAAATTAAATGGAAATGCTGTTACTAATTTTGACGAGAAATCTCAAGTGAATGAAGGTTGGATTAATGGTGGCTTTTTTGTTATCAATCCAACCTTTTTTGATTTACTAGAAGGTGACGACACTATTTTGGAGAGAAAGCCTCTGGAAACAGCAGCTTCACTTGATGAGTTAAGAGCATACAAACACGAAGGATTTTGGCAATGCATGGACACTAAAAGAGACAAAGATATTCTAGAAAAAAATTCTCTATCTGGTAACGAGCCTTGGAAGAGATAATAAGATGAAATTACTAGTATTAGGAGGTTATGGATATTTAGGAAAAAAGATTATTTTACAAGCTTTAGAAAAGAATTGGAAAGTAGTCTCTGTATCAAAAAAAAGAAATAGTAAAAAGTTAGAACATAAAAATTTAAAAAATTTATTCTTTGATATGACTAATATAAAAAAATTGAAGTCATTATCTACGTATCATTTTGATTACGTCGTAAATGTTAGTGGATATGTAGATCATTCTTTGTTTTACAAAAATGGTATAGAAATTGTTAACAATCATTTGATTATGGTTCTGAATTTAATTTCTATTCTTAGTAGAAAGAAATTAAAAAAATTCATGCAAATTGGTAGTAGTGAAGAGTATGGAGTAGAAAGTTCTTCTTTAATAGAGACTAACAGAGAGTTACCATTTACACCTTACGCAGCGAGCAAAGTTGCATTGACTCATTACCTTCAAATGCTTCATAGATCAGAAGCATTTCCTGTTCTAATAATGAGACTCTTTCTAGTGTATGGACCTAATCAAAAGAGCAATAGAATTATTCCTTATGTGATAAAAAATTGTCAATCTAATCAGGCCTTTAAAATTTCTGAAGGTAAACAATTGAGAGATTTTATTTATATTGATGACGCAGTTGATGCAATTTTTTTAGCATTAAAATCTAGTAAATCAAATGGGCAAATTTACAATTTAGGTTCAGGGAAGGGAATTACAATTAAAGTATTGGTTAACCAAATAAGAAAGATTATTGGGGGCGGAAAACCAAAATTTGGAAGTTATAAAAATTTAAGACAAGAAAATAAAAGATTAGTTGCTAAGACAAATAAAATTAAAAAAGATTTAAAATGGAAACCAAAAGTTAATTTAGAAAATGGTTTAAATAGGACAATCGAGTTTTATAATGATGAATGATGAGCCATTAGTAAGTGTTATAATTAATTGTTTTAATGGTAGTAAATTTATTGAAAAAGCACTACATAGTGCTCTAAATCAAAATTACACTAATATTGAAATAATAATTTGGGATAATCAATCCACTGATAATAGTAAGGAGATTGTTAATAGATATAAAGATAAAAGAGTAAAATATTATTATGCACCTAAACACACTCTGCTCTATGAAGCAAGAAACTTAGCAATCTCAAAGTCTAGTGGTCAATTTATTGCAATTTTAGATTGTGATGACTGGTGGGAAGAAGAAAAAATTTTAAAACAAGTGAGAAAATTTCAGTCAGAAGATTTTGCTGTGGTTTACAGTAACATGAGGCTAGTTTTTGATAAGGAGACGAGGTTTGGAAAAAGAATAAACAACTTAGTCTGTAAATTTTTCAGTAGAGATTATATCAGAAATCACCATGAGAAAAAAGAAGGGTACATACTTGATGAAATTCTAAAAGATTATATTGTTGGATTACCATCTATAATGATAAACAGGAAATACTTTAGTGGTTTTGACCCAAGATACCATGTCATTGGTGATTATGATTATATAATCAAAACTGCTTCAAAACACAAATTGGGATATATAAACGAAAAATTAGCATTTTATCGAGTACATGGATTTAATGAGTTATTTAAAAATAGAAAACTGCAAATAAAAGAGTTGAAAATGTGGCTCAAAGATATGAAAAAAAATCAAATTATTTCAAAACTTAATAGTTTTAAAGAATTGAAGTATAAAGTTTTGTATTTAGAAGTCATGGATTATATTGCAGAAAGAAAAATTAAGGCTGCAATTAAGAATATTTTAAAAGTGCCCATGAAGCTTTGGAAACTTAAGATGAAGATGATAATTATACTTCTTTCACCACAAATTGTTGTTAAAATATTTAGGTCATAATATGAATAAAAAAGTATTAATTACAGGATCAGAGGGTTTCATTGGCTCACATTTAACAGAAAGACTTGTTAAAGAAGGTTACGACGTAAAAGCGTTAGTACTTTATAATTCATTTAATAATCATGGATGGCTTGAAGATATACCTAAAAAAATCAAGAATAGTATTGAAATTGTATTAGGGGATATTCGTGATCCTAATGGGGTGGAGCAGATTGTTAGAGGATGTAATAGTATTTTGCATTTAGCTGCCCTGATTGCTATACCTTATTCTTATCTATCCCCACAATCATATATTGAGACAAATATAATAGGAACATTAAACTTACTCCAAGCAGCTAATAGAAATAATATTGAAAAATTTATTCATACCTCTACTAGTGAGGTGTATGGAACTGCAAAATATGTTCCGATAGATGAAAATCATCCATTGGAAGGGCAATCCCCCTATTCTGCTAGCAAAATTGGGGGAGACCAAATTGCTATGTCATACTTTAGATCTTTTAATACGCCGGTTGCAATTTTGAGACCTTTCAATACTTATGGGCCTCGACAATCAGCAAGAGCAATAATACCAACAATAATTTCACAGTTAACTAATAAAAATAAAAAAATTAGTCTAGGCTCATTAAAGCCAACAAGAGATTTTTCATTTATAGAAGATACTGTTGAGGGTTTTGTAAGTTCACTTAAGTCAAAAAAAAATATTGGTGAGATTATAAATGTGGGGAGTGGTTATGAGATTTCAATGAAAAATTTAGCTACTATGATTGCTAAGTTAATGAATAAAGATATTTTGATTTCGCTAGATAAGCAACGATTAAGGCCTAAGCTTAGTGAAGTCGACAGATTAGTTTGTCAAAACAAAAAAGCAAAAAAGGTTTTAAATTGGAAACCAAAGTATCCAGAATCTAAAGGCTTAGAGGCAGGTCTCAAGAAAACGATTAATTGGTACACTAATCCTGAAAATTTAAAAAAATTCAAAAGTGGCATTTACAATATATGACCAATAGAGCAGTAATTCTTTGTGGAGGAAAGGGCAAAAGATTGAGGCCTTACACACATTTATTTCCAAAACCATTAATGCCAATTGGAGAAATGCCAATTTTAGAAGTTGTAATCAAACAGCTTGTCAATTCAGGTTTTTCCCATATTACCCTAGCCGTAAATCATCAGGCTAAGATGATCAAGAGTTTTTTTGGGAATGGATCTAAGTGGAAAATAAAAATAGATTATTCTCTTGAAGAGAAACAACTCAGTACTATGGCACCCTTAAAGCTTATAAAAGACTTGCCAAATGATTTTTTAGTTATGAACGCTGATGTTTTAACAGATTTAAATTTTAGAAAATTAATAACTTATCACAAAAGAAAAAAAAGTTTATTTACAATTTCCTCTAAAATTAGAATTCAAGACATCAATTATGGAGTACTTAAAGTTAACAAATTAAAAGAATTAATTGACTTTAATGAAAAGCCACAGGAAAAATTTATGGTGAGTATGGGTATCTATGTAGTGAACAAAAAAGTTTTAGATTTTATTCCAAATAATAAAAAATTTGGTTTTGATAACCTCATGATTAAATTGATAAAGTTAAATAAAAAAGTAAATATAAGAGTCCATAAAAATTACTGGCTTGATATAGGGAGGCCTGAAGATTATTCTAAAGCAGTAGAAACTTTTGAAAATAAGAAGCGTCTTTTTCTTAATGGTTAATATACTTGTTACGGGTGAAAAAGGATTTATTGGATCATACCTGAGAAGCTATCTGAATAGAAATCATAATGTTATCTCATTTCCAAAAAGAATAAGTTTTAAGAACCGGTTACAATTGATTAACTCTCAAAGTTCAGATGCAGTAGTTCATGCTGCGGCTAAAACAAGCATCAACCAAAGCTGGAATTCACCAAAAGATCTAATTAAAAGTAATTTAGAGTCTACAAAATGTATTATTGAATACTGTATTAAAAATGATGCATTATTAATATTTATTAGTTCATATTTATATGGCAACGCAAAGAATTTGCCTACATCTGAAAAAGATGAGATCAAAATAAACAATCCTTATGCTCACTCAAAAAAATTATGTGAAGATTTGTGCAGAATTTACCAAAAAAAAAATGGATTAAGGCTGTCTATAATAAGGCCATTTAATATATATGGATATTTTAAAGATAGTGATCTCTTAATAATGTCCATTTTTAGAAGAATTCGAAAAGAAAAAAGTATCATTGTCACTGATTTAAAACCCAAACGAGATTTTCTTTATATTGATGATTTTTGTAAAATGGTTGAGTTGATTATAAAAAAAAATATTACAGACCAAGTATTTAATGCAGGCAGTGGAATAAATTTTTCTGTTAATGAAATAATAGAGATTATTCAAAAAATTTGTTCTTCAGATTTAAAAGTAAAAATTTCATCCAATAATAGAAAAAATGAAATACTTGAAACTTTAGCAGATATATCTAAAGCTAAAGAGCTATTAGATTGGCAACCAGAATGGTCTTTTGAAGATGGTATCAAACAAACTTTCGAATTAAGTAATAAATGAAAATAGTTCATATTATTACAGATCTTAAGCAAGGAGGCGCTCAAAAAATTTTATACAAACTTATTGATAATAATTCTAATAATGAGCATGTCATAATATCATTAATGGGTTCAGGGCATTACAAAGAAATTTTAGAGCAACTTGAAATAAAATTCTATACATTGGGTATGAGCAATAAATCTCTTAATCTAATGAAATTATGGACAATATATAAAATCTTAAGATTAGAAAATCCAGATGTCGTTCAAACTTGGATGTATCATTGTGATATGATAGGTGGAGTAATTGCTAGGATAGCTGGCATAAAGAATATTTTTTGGGGTGTTGTTTCCTATAATCTAAGTGCAGCTGTTATGAAGTTGTCTTCAAGAATAATAATAAAGATTAATGCCGCCCTTTCTTATATAGTGCCCTCTAAGATAGTATACTGTGCGAATAGTAGTATTAAGGTTCATGAAGATATAGGTTTTGATAAAAATAAATCAGTTTTTATACCTATAGGTTTTGAAGTTAAAAATATTGTAAATAAAAAACATAAGGATAGGAAAAATAATACTTTTACTGTTGGATGTATTGCTAGATGGGATCCTCAAAAAGACCATCGTAATTTACTTACAGCTTTGAAAATTTTGGATGATGATCATATAAACTATAAATGTATGTTAGCCAGTATTGGAATGGAGGATAATAACAAGGAATTAGCAGAATTAATTTCAGAAGTAGGAGTAGATAAAAACAAATTAAAACTTTGTGGATATGTTAAAGACATTAATACATTGATTAATACTCTCGACTTGAATATCCTGCCAAGTGCTGGA
>MDTB01089811.1_pt1 | contig 15824 bp, 19 predicted proteins | sample 811161 | NCBI WGS metagenome assembly MDTB01 (sample SAMN05326650, study PRJNA326480) | marine metagenome | isolation source: seawater | place: Mediterranean Sea | collected 2009 | reverse complement strand
ACCACGTTGATAGGCTGGGTGTGGAAGTGCGGTAACGCATGTAGCTGACCAGTACTAATAGCTCAATTGGCTTGATTTATGCACTGAAAAAAATTTTGTTAAATGTAACTGTTAAATTTACAAAGATAAAGAAATCAATAATATTAAACCGCATCATGGTAAAAATAAAAAAACTGAGAGCGGAACATGTTAATGCTGATTATATAAGAATAATAAATTCTAATTTAAAAAAAAAACATATAAAATTTGCAAAAAAAGGTCCTACAAAAAAAAGCAAACACGATTTAGTGAATTACATAAAAAATTTACCTAAAAACGAATATTTATATGGAGTCTTCGTAAGAGATACTCATGTTGCAAATTTCAAATTTTCAAAATTAAAAAATAAACTTTTTATTGGTTTTCTAGTATTTATTAAATTTCAAGGCAAAGGTATTATTAAGAAAAACTTTCCAAAAATATTAAAATTAACAAAAAAAAATTTTTATAAATATAAAAAGCTGTACCTAGGTGTTGACACTGATAATTATAGAGCAATTTCGCTTTATAAAAAACTTGGTTTTAAGCGCGTACCTAATAGCAAAAGAGAAATGAGCTTAAAACTTTAAAAAAGTAATAGTTTATTTAATAAGTTTTAATATATTTACCGGATCTTCTCTTGCCATCTCAAGCTCTGATTTATTTATTTAATGATTGTTAAAAAATATTTGATGTATCATAAATGCTTCTGCATAATTGTTAAATGAGTTAACGCCCCTAACTTTGGCATATGCCTCTAAAGATTGAGGAGATCTTGGATGTGGATATTTTCTTTTTTCGCTTGAATACTTTTGCATTGCTATAATCTTATTTTTCAAATCTTTTTTATCTAGTCCAATATATAAGTTAGGCTCAAAATTACTCGGTTTATCATATCCAGTACTTGATGGTATTTCTGATGTTATGAGATTAATCCTTTTTTTTTTTATTGGCCTACATGCAATTACTGCGGCAGAATGTAAATATTTGTGATCAATATTTGTACAAAATTTGCTATGTGTAAATACTGTGTCAGGATTTATTCTATTAATTAAACTTTCAACCCATTGTGTCAATTTAAGTAATGGAATAGTATCATTTTCATTATCTGGAAAATTTCCAAAGAATACTTTATTTTTTTTTACTCCAAGAGACTTTAAGGCATCAAAACAATTATTTTTTAGTTTTACCAAGTCCGAATTAATTTTTTTATTTGAAAGTAAATTCTTTCTTGAATTTATACCTGACGAAGATAAACCAACATAAATATCTTTGCCTTTTCTTCTAAGAAGACTTATAGTGCCACCAGCTCCAAGTGTTTCATCATCTGGGTGAGCAAAAAGAAATAGTATTTTTTTAAAGTTTGAAATCATTTTTTTTCAATAATCGCTGTAGATAATAATTTGTTTTTTATCCTTTTTACATTAAAAAAAGTAATTCTTATTTTTTCTATATCTAAATAAGCTTTTTTATAGCTATCAGCATCTAACATTCTGATGTGGTTATACACTTCATCGATATTTTTTATTTTTGAACTTATATTACTATTATTTTTAAGTCTTTTAAATTTTACAATCTTACCTTTTTGCTTATATGAAGTAATTTTTTTCATTTTGATTATCTTTAAAATTATTTTAAATATAATTTTAGAAGATCTTTCATAAATTTCTTGTGCGGAACCTCTTAGTGATAAATTTCTTTTAGTAATAACATCACCCGAGTCTATTTTATCATTCATAATAAAAGCAGTTATTTTTGTTTTTTTTTTCCTTCGTATTATAAGATTTTGAATTGGCGTGCCCCCTCTACCGTAAGGTAAATCCGTTTCATGAAAACAAACACATTTGTAATTATTTAATATCTTCTCAGAAACTTTGTAACTCCAATGTGGAAAAAAAATTAGTTCTGGATTAATTTTTTTAATATTTTTGAAATTAAATTTTTTATTATTACTAATAAGCTTAATATTTTTTTTTTTTATTTTATTAAAGTTGCTATGATGCCATTTTTTTTGTGTAACAATTAAATACATTGATCAAATATGTTTTTTAGTTAATGGATTGTTTTTCTTTATTTTTTTTTTTATTCTTTTTCCAATAATTGAATAATATTTTGAAGCATCAATACCACTATTTGGTCGGACTACTCTTATATTATTTGAATTAATTCTATCACCAATATTTAAATTTTGCGTAACAAAAATTGAGCGCTGAAACTTTTTTCCTGTATTTTTTTTTGGCAAAACATAGTTATTTTTATTATTCAAAAAATTTATTTTTTTTAAATTTTGAATATACGATTTTAATTCACCAGTTTTTTTTGAAAATTCAGCATCAATTGCTTTATCATCTGTCGTAATATGTTTTTCAATTATTTTTGCACCTCTGTCTACTGCAATAAAGCTTACAAAATCATCTTTAGAATGGTCTGAAAAACCTACATTTAATTTAAATTTTTTTTTTAAAACAAGAATATTCCTAAGGTTAAAATCTTCAATATTAGAGGGATAGTTGCTTACACAATACAATAAATGTAATTTACCACAATGATTTTTTCTCAGAAAATTTATAGATTTTGTTATTAGTTGAATATTTGAAATTCCCGTAGACATAATTAGAGGCTTTTTTGTTTGCGCTAATCTTTTCAATAAAGGGAAATGATTATTTTCAAATGATGAAATTTTATACATTGGACAATTAAGCTTTTCTAACTCATCTACATTATCTACATCAAAAGGAGTGCTAAAACACAAGATTCCAATTTTTCTTGAATAATCAAATAGTTTTTTATGCCAAGCCAAGGGAGTTTTTGCTCTCTCGTATAAATCCCAAAGAAAACTTGACCCCCATTTTTTTTTATCAATCTTAAAAAATTTTTTTTTTGAATTCAAAGTCATAGAGCTCGGAGAATAAGTTTGGAGTTTCACGGCATCAGCCCCTGAATTTTTTGCGAGTTTTATAAGTTTTTTTGCATGTAAAATAGATCCTTTATGATTTGCAGAAATCTCAGCTATAAAAAATGGAAGGTTTTTTCTATTTATTTTAAAATACATGTTTGAAGTTAGTTAAATATAAGTTTAATTAATAATCATATGATAAAAAAAATCAATTATTTAAAAATTCAAAAAAATCTTGAAAAAGAGGGTTTTATAGTAATTAAAAATTTTTTACCAAAATATAAATGTGATCAATTGAAAAATAAAACTTTAAAAAAAAAATTGATAAAAAATGATCCTGGAAATTTTCATCAAGGCGCATACATGGTTTACAATCTACAAAATAAAGATAAAGATTTTTTAAATTTAATTTTTAATAACAATATCAATAAAATATGTAAAAATTATTTTAGCTATGGGGCTTTTAAAAAAGATAAAGATATTTATCAATTTGATTCTTTACATTCAAGAATTTTAACTGGTAAAGCTAAATCACAAAATTTTCATATTGACTCAAGAGTTTGTGGAATTAGTCCTCCTACACATATTCATTTTTTTTTATATTTAACAAATGTTAAAAAAATAGATGGCCCTACTCAATTAGTACCAAGGTCACACAAATTAAATAAATTTCCAAATAATAAAAATAAAATTAAAGCTAAGAAAATAATTGGAGGTCCAGGAACTTTGATTATTATTAACTCTTCAATTTGGCATGGCTCTTCAAAAAAAATTACATTAGATCAGAGAGTTATTTTAACATTGTCATATTCAAGATGGCATATTAGACAACCGTTTTCAGTTCCGTACTCACTACCAAAAAAATTTGAAAAAAAATTAAATTTAAAGCAAAAAAAAATATTAGGTTATTTTAACTATCCGCCCAAGGATGAAAATAAAAGACTTCGAATGAGAGGTAAGCTACCAACTTTGAAATAAAAATGATAATAATAGCAGCGTGGAAAAATAAAAATTCTGGTATTGGACATTATTCAAGAGCAAAAAAGTATTATAATTTTTTTAAAAAAAATAAATTAATTTTAAAACTTATAATTTTTAAAAATTTAAATGAATTGCACTTAAAACTAAAAAAAGTTGAAGGAAAAATAATACTTTTGGACACTTATATTTTTTCTAAAAAAATTGAAAAAAATTTAAGAAAAAAATTTAAGAAAGTAATTATAATGAATGATTATCAATTTAAAATTCCTAAAGATTTTTATTGTTTAGATGCTTTTAAATTTAATTTGATAAATTTTCATAAAAAGAATTATTTTGGAACGCAATATTTACCAAAAGCTTTTAATCGAAATTTTTTTAAAAAAAAAAACAATAAAAATAATTTAATATTGATAATATTAAATAGTAGGTTTCAAAATTTTTATTCAAAAATAAATAGTATTATTAGAAATAATAAATGTTTTAAATTCAAAAAAAAATTAGTTGTTAATTTAACAGATAAAAGAATTATAAAAAATTTCAATTTCGAAGACAATTGGTATTTTTCAAAATTTATAGAGCAGGATAAATTGTTAGAAATTGCAAAAAACTCAGATATCATAGTATCATCTGGAGGACAAACTATGATGAATTTAGTTGAGAATAATAATTTTATTAATGTTTATCAAACATCCAAAAATCAGGATTTTTATATTAAAACCTTAAAAAGAAAAAATTACATAAATAAAATAAATTTTAAAAACTTTTTATTAAAACAAAATAAAAATTCTAAATATATTAATTATTTTAAAAATAATAAATTATTAGAGATATTTAAATAAAATGAGGAACTTGAAAGTTTTTTATAAAGCTAAATTTGATGAATATGGACCTACTTTTAGAGGTTCTGGATGGAGTGAAAATTCTAAGTCAAAAAAAAGATACAAAATATTAATAAATATTTTGAAATTTAAAAAAATGAATAGGAAAATTTCAATACTTGATGTTGGTTGTGGATATGGTGAATTAACAAAATATTTACCAAAAAATATTAATTACAATTACACAGGTATAGATATTGTTAAATCTATGATTGATTATGCAAATAAAAAAAATGCTAATAAAAATATGAGATTTTATTTGAGAGATATAACCAAGATAAACAAAAAGTATGATTTTATAATTTGTAATGGAATTTTTACTTTAAAAAATAATTTAACAGATTTAAAAATGAAAAATTTTGTTTTAAAATGCATAAACTCATTTTATAAATGCTCTAATATTGCATTTGCTTTCAATATAATGAGTGAAGATGTTGATTTTAAATCAAAAATTTTGTTTTATCCAAAAATAAAGATGTTTATTGACTTTTTTAATAAAAAAAAAATTTCTAAATTAGTTATAGATAACTCAAGTGTAAAATATGAAAACTTTCTTTTTGTAAAAAAATGAAAAAAATTTGTATAATCAGCAATAGTAATCTTGGATCTTTTTTTGGATATTTGGATTTATTTAATGAAAGCAAAATTAAATTTAGTATTATTTCAGAAAAAAATTTGAAATTGAAAAAACATAAAAATGTATATTTCAATTTTTTAAAACACAAAAATAATATTGATTTTAATAATAAAGCTTTAAAAATAATTGAAAAATTTAATCCAGAAATGATAATTTTATTTTTTACAAAAAAAATAAATAAAAAAATATTTAAAAAATATCTTACTATAAATATTCATAATTCTTTGTTACCTAATTATAAAGGATTAAATGCACTAAAAAAAAGCTTTAATGATAATAGTAAGTTTGTTTGTTCTTCAAGTCACATTGTTAATGAAAAATTTGACAGTGGAAAAATTCTTAATCAGATTGTCACTCCAGCAATAAAACAAAAGCTCAAAGATTATGAAAGAATTGCTTTTTTTCAAAGAATAATACTTTTAAGGGCTTTAATGAACAATAAGCATAAAAAAAATAGGTATTCATTGATTAATGGAGAAACTTTACTATCTCCCGGGTTAGACAAAAAAAAAATAAATTATAAATTTTGGATATAATATTGAAAAAACTTATAATTGGCACAGCACAACTTGTTAGAAAATATGGAATCTCAAATTATTCAAAAAAGAAATCATCGAAAAGTATATTTAAATTTTTAGAATTTTGCCTAAAAAATTCAATAAATTCATTTGATACCGCATTTGACTACGGTTCCGAAGAAATTATTGGAGATTTCATAAAATCAAATAAAATTAAAAAAATTTTCTTAAGTACAAAACTGCCTTCTTTGAAAAAAATTAAAGATACAGATAAAATTGATACTATTAAAAGACAAATAGAATATTCTTATAAAAATCTTAAAATAGATTCTTTGGAATCAATTTATTTTCACGATGAAAATGACTTTTATTTTTTTAAAAAAAAAAATTCAGAAATAAAAAAAATAATTAAGAATTATAAAATAAAAAAATTAGGTTTTTCAATTTATTCAAATAAAATCTTTAAAAATATAACAAATGATAAGTACATTGATACAATTCAATTACCAATTAATATAATTAATAAGGATTTTTATAATCTAAATTCAAAAAAAAATATTGTAGCTAGATCAATTTTTTTACAAGGTTTGTTAATAAATCAAAAAATAAATACAAAAAATATGTTATTAAAAAACATTAATAAAAAACTTTTTAAGTTTGCTAATGATAAAAATATAGATTTATATTCAATATGTTTAAATTACATTCTAAAAAACAAAAAAATAAATCAATTTATTGTTGGTTTTGATAATATTGATCAATTAAAAAATTTAATGAGTTTTAAAAATTGTCCATTTGATTATAAAAATACAGAATTAATTAGTAAATTAGTTTCAAAAAAAGACTATCGAAAAATTATTGACCCTAGAAAATGGTAAAAATATTAAAAAAAAAAAATTCTTGGATAGATTAAAATTTTTATATAAGTAGAGTTAAAGATTAATGAGAATCGCCTCTTTTCAACCAACATTTCTTTCTTATCCTGGTTATTTTGGACTTATAAATCATGTTGATAAATTTGTTATTATGGACAACGTGCAATTTGCTGCAAGAGGATGGCAACAGAGAGTATTGATTAAAATAAACAATTATCCAAATTATTTAACAATACCAGTTGTTAAAAAAAACTTGAGGTCTCAATTGATAATGGAAACAAAGATTGATAATTCTAAAAATTATATAAACGATCATTTACTTACAATTAAGCACTCTTATTCCAGGTATCCTTATTTTAAAGAATTTTTTCCTGAAATAGAGAGTATTTATAAAAAAAGATTTGATAAACTAATTGAACTAAACTTAGAATTTATTTTTTATTTTTTAAAAATCTTAGAAATTGACCAAAATAAAATATTAAGACTATCTCAACTAGATTTAAATAAAAATGCCAAAAAAGATGAGCTCATTTATGAAATATGTTTGAATGTTGAGAATACTTCTCAATATATTGCAACAGAAGGAGCAAGAGCATATCTTAAAAAAAATGTGAGATTAAACAATGATTTTAAAATAAGATATTTTATGTTTAAAAGCTTTGATGATAATTTAAATAAATATAATGGTAAGCCATGTCATTTATCGATAATTGACACTCTTTTCTCTTATGGAAAAAGAACAAAAGAAATAATAAATTCTAATTTTATAATTTCAAAAAATTAATTTATAAGTAAATTTCTCTTTTGTTTTTTTAAAATTATTGTTTTTAAATATTTTAATACTTGGTAGATTTTTATTGTGTATGTAAGCAATAAATTGATTAATTTCACTTTTCCTTAAATTTTGAATAATTTTTTTTAAAGCTTTAGTTCCTATACCTCTTCCTTGAAATTTTTTATACCCAATTATGATTCCAATTGATGAAGTATTTTTATTCAACATTTGACATCTAATGTTTCCTACATGAGTCTTTTTATAAAAAATTCTGCGTAATTGAATTTTTTTATCTTTATTGCAATTATCTATGTATTTTTTTATTTCAATTAAATTTATTTTTTTTTTGATAGTTGTATATTGAGTAATTTTACGATCATTTAACCAAGCAATATATCTCTTTGTAATATTTGATTTATAAAACTTTTTAAATACAATCATTACTATAAATTATATAAATATATGAAAATTGCCATCATTATTGCAAGAGGAAATAGCTCAAGAATAAAAAATAAAAATATAAAAATTTTTTTTGGAGAACCGATAATTAAAAAGACTTTTACTTTGCTTAAATCATTTAAAATTTTTGATAAAATAATTTTAAGTACAGAAAGTAATAAAATAATAAATGTTTGTAAAAATTTCGGATTTGATCAAATTATTATTAGACCGAGAAAATTAGGTAAAAATGAAGTCAACACAAATGAAGTTGTAAACCACGCAATCGATCAACTTAATTACAAAAATAAGATAAAATATATTTGTTGCGTATATCCATGCTGTCCATTAATAGAAAAAAAAAGTATCTTAAAATCATTTAAATTATTAAAAACAAAAAAAGATTTCATATTTCCCCTGCTAGCATTCCCAGAACCAATTGAACAAGCTCTTAAATTATTTTCAGATAATAAATTAAAATATCTTTTACCAAAAGACTCAAAAAAAAATACTCAATTTTTTTCAAAAAAATATTATGACTCAGGCCAATTTTATACATCTACAGTTTATGGTTGGAAGTCACAGAAAAAAACATTAAAAGGATTTGTATTACCAAAATATTCAACAGTAGATATTGATGATATTGAAGACTGGAATTTTGCAAAATATTTATTTTTAAAAAAAAATGAAAAAAATTAAAAAAAATCGCACTGGTTTTAAGACTATTGATCCATTACCTAATAAAGAAAAATTAGAAAAATATTACAGAGATAAATATTTTATAAAAAATAAAAATTATAATTATATTCTATCTAATAAAGAAAAAGATTTTATTAAATTCATATCAATGGCTAAAATATTTATGGTTAAAAAATATTTAAAAGATCTTAAAAATAAAAAAATTCTCGATGTTGGTGCGGGACAGGGAACTTTTTTATATAGTGTGAAAAGTCATTTTAAAAGTTCTTTGGGTGTTGATTTTTCTATTAATAATTTAAAAAAAAAAAATGGACCAAAAATAAAATTTATTTCTGCTAATCCTGAAAAATTTATAGAGAAAAATTTAAGCGAGTTTGACGTAATCACACTTAATAATGTGCTTGAGCATGTTTTGGATCCAATAAGTTTCATGAGAAAACTAAAAAAAAATATAAAAAAAAATTCTTATATTATTGTAACAGTGCCTAATGATTTTTCTAATTTACAAAAGGAGACTAATAAAAAAGCAAGAAGAAAAAAATATTGGCTTTGTCCCCCTGAACATTTGAATTATTTTAACAAATCAAATTTTATTAATTTTGTAAATTCACAAAAATTCAAAGTTTTAGATGGTATAGCTGATTTTCCGATTGAGTTATTCATATTAAAGAAAGAATTTGATTATACAAATAATCCAAAAATTGGAAAAAAAATTCACTTATTAAGATGTGAAATTTTTTCATATTTATTAAAAACAAAAAAGACTAGTGAATTTTATAAACTTTTAAAAACCTTTTACGATCTTGACATAGGTAGGGATAATATTTTTCTTTTAAAAAAAATTTGAATTTAAATGAGTATTTGTATAATTGATTATGGAAGTGGTAATGTAAATTCAATCAAATCTACGTTAGATATTCTAGAAAAGTAATCAATTATTTCTCAAAATAAAAAAGACATTGAATTATCTTTCATTAAGCTTATTTTATTACCTTTTTTAAAATCTTTATAGTTTTATCAACCTTTTTTTTTGTTAGCCCATAATAGATTGGAATACTTATTGCTGTTTCCGAATATCTTTCAGCAATTGGAAAATCTCCTTTTTTAAATCCCATTTTTTTAAATAATGGATGTAAGTGAACTGGTAAATAATGAAGATTTATACCAACACCATTAGATAAAATTTTTTTGAATACCTCATCATATTTTTTCCAATTTTTAGTTCTCAACTTAATAACAAATAAATGAAAAGTTGAGAGTACATTTTTGTTAATAAGGGGCAAATCAATGTTTAAATCCTTAAGCTTTTCAAGATAATAATTTGCAATTTTATTCCTATATTTAATAAATTTTGTAATTTTTTTAAGTTGTGAGTTCCCTAAAGCGGCTTGAATATCGTTTAAACGATAATTAAATCCTAAATATTGTTGTTCATAATACCATTTTGAATTTATTTTTTTTTTTAAATTTTTATAATTTTTTACTATTCCATGAGTTCTTAAGTTTAAAAGCATTTCATAAATTTTTTTATTATTTGTTGTTATGACACCACCTTCACCCGAGGTAATTGTCTTTACTGGGTGAAAACTAAAAACAGCTACATCCGACCACTTACAATTTCCAACTTTTACTTTTTTATAGGAGGCACCTAGTGAGTGAGATGCATCTTCTAAAATTTTAAATTTATATTTTCTTGACAGTCTAAATATCTCATCTTGTATAGTAGGTTGACCAGAAAAATGAACAGGGATTAAAATTTGGGGTAATTTTTTTTGCTTTTTTGCTTTTTTTAATTTTTCCTCTAATTTTTTAATACAAATATTATTTGTATTTATGTCTATATCTACAAAATTTAATTTTGCCCCGCAATGCAATCCGCAGGACGCTGAAGCAACAAAGGTGTTTGGCGTTGTCCAGAGTATGTCATTTTTTTTTAAACCTAATGCTAAACAAGATAAATGAAGTCCCGCTGATGCACTGCTTACCGCCACAGCATATTTTGATCCCACAAATTTTGATACGTTTTTTTCAAAAATATTTATATTTGGTCCTTGAGTTAAAAAATCTGATTTTAAAACTTTAACAACTTCTTTAATATCGGATTTGTCAATAAATTGTCTGCTATATGGTATGCTCATTATTCAAGTGTTTTAATAATATTTTTTATTTCACTCGAACTTAAAAATTTTTTATTAGTATTACTTTTATAGGAGAATATTTTATTTTTATTTTTTTTCTTTTTTTTTTCTCCTATAGACGGGCTTATTATAAAATAATCCTTTTTTTCTTTTATATTTGCACTCTCAGTTTCAGAAATTATTTCCTCATGAATTTTTTCACCTGGTCTTATTCCATTGAATTTAAAATTAGCCTTAGGAGCAATTGTTCTCGCCAGGTCAATTAATCTGTAGCTTTTCATTTTTGGGACGTATATTTCTCCTTTTTTTGAATTTTTTAATGCAAGCATCACTAATTCAACTGCTTTTTCTAATGTAATATTAAACCTTGTCATTGACTTATCAGTTAATTCTATTTGTTTTTTATTTTTATTTTTAATTAAAATTGGAATTATAGACCCTCTACTTGCCACTACATTACCGTATCTAACTAAAGAGAATGAAACATTTGGATGACCAAACACGTTGTTTGCACTTATTATAAGCTTATCAGCACACAATTTTGTTGCTCCGTATAAATTTATTGGAGAAACTGCTTTATCAGTTGATAACGCCACTACCTTTTTTATTGAATTTGCGGTAGCAGCCTGAATAACATTTTCTGTGCCTTGAATATTTGTTTTTATAAATTCAAAAGGGTTATACTCAGCGGTATCAACTTGCTTTAAGGCAGCAGCGTGAATTATGTAATCGACATTTTTAAATGCATATAAAAGTCTATCTTTCTCTCTTATATCACCAATAAAGTATCTCATTTTTTTATTATTTTTTTTGAAAATTTCCTCATTCTTCATATTATGTTGTTTAAGTTCATCTCGGCTTAAAATAATAATTTTATTAAAGATTTTTTTTTTTAATAAATGTCTTGCAAAAGACTTACCAAAAGATCCAGTTCCACCAGTTATTAATATAGTCCCTTTTTTACTCATAATTGTATTATGTATATTCTGAAAAAAACAAATTTGAAAGATATAACTTCATGTGAAGTCTCAAAAAATAAAAATTTACTTAATTTTATAATAAGATTTATACCATTCAATAAATCTTCTTATACCCTCCTCAACCTTTATTTTTGGTTTATACGAAATATATTTTTTTGTGTCCTTAAGATCAGAGAGAGTATCTTTGATATCTCCCTTTTGTATAATTTGAAAGACTACATTTGCCTTTTTATTTAAAATTTTTTCAATTATCTTTATATATTTCATTAATTTAATTTTTCTTCCACTACCTAAATTTATTATTTTAAAAGGTGCTATACTGTTCGACTGGTCGAGTAATTTTGAATTCCATTTTTTGTTTCCTTTTGGTATCTTTTTTGTGACTTTGCTAATTCCTTCTACAATATCTTCTACATATGTAAAATCTCTAGAATGTTTCCCATTATTGAAAACGTATATTGGTTTATTATTTAAAATATTTTTTACAAAAAGAAATAAAGACATGTCAGGTCTTCCCCACGGTCCATAAACGGTAAATAAACGTATAAAGGTAGTCGGTAATTTATACAAGTGACTATAAGCATGCCCCATCAATTCATTACTTCTTTTTGTTGCGGCATATAATTGAATTGGATGACCAGTAGCAACTGTGTTAGAAAATTTAGAAAAATCGTTAATTCCATAAACACTGCTAGAGCTAGCAGAAATTAAGTGCTTAACTTTATTTATTTTTGATGCCTCTAATAAATTGTAGAAACCTTTTAAATTACTTTTAAAATAGGCGTCAGGATTTTCTAATGAGTATCTTACTCCTGCCTGTGCTGCCAAATTTATAACTGTGTGAAATTTTGATTTTTTGAATAGATTAAATATCTTTTTTTTATCAGAGATATTTATTTTTTTAAAAATAAAATTTTTTTTAAATTTATTTTTTAAATTTTTTATACGTGCTAATTTAAGTTCCCTACTATAGTAATTATTTACCGAGTCAATCCCAACTACTTGCAAGTTTTTTTTATTTGATAAGATTTTTAATACTGTATGGTAGCCTATAAAACCTGCGGCACCAGTTATAAGCATTTTCATTTTTTTAAAAAATCTTTCTAATTTTTTTTTTATATATTCGCATTTTCTAAAATTTTAAAATATTTTTATATCAATACTAAAATTATATTTTTTAACATTCAAAGTTTTTTTCTATAAATTTATTTAGATTATTTATAATTTGAGTACAATTTAAATTTTTATCAAACTCGTAAGATTTACCATAATCAGTAATAATTCCTTTATTACAAGTTGACAGCAATTTTTGTAAGTCATTAATAAATTTTGTTTTATCAAACTGCTCATAAAAAAAATCATTTATTTGTTGTTCATCAGTTGAGTTTTTTATTATGAGAACACCATGTAAATTTTTATACCAAGAGTGACCAAATAATAAACATTTCTTTGATTTTAATAAACCTTGAAATCCTATTGTTCCACTTATTGTTGCTGTTACATCGGATTTGTCTAAAAATTCTTTTGTATTTTCGGTTCTTTTTAAGAAAAAAACATTTTTTAGACCTTTTAATCTTTTAAAGAAAAATGAGTTTCTTTGATAATGAGTTTGAGATTGTTGTTCTTTAGCAACAATTATCCACTCATTTTTTGGTAAACTATTTAATTTTTCTAGAGCTAAAATTTGGTCTTCATAAATTGCCCCTAATAATGATGTTGATAACTCAGGCTGCATATGGAGGGGAAAAAAAATAATTTTTCGGTCATGAACTAAATTCAAAATTTCCTCCTTTGACTTTTCAATCTTGTTTAAATTTTCCAAATAATTTTTATAAAAAAATTTTTCATCTTCTCTATAAATTAATTTAAATTTAATTAAGTAATCTCTGATTATATCTTTAAAAAACTTTTTTGAAAAAATTTCCTTCGAGGATAAACTTCTTATATCTTTAGAAAAAATTTCTCTCGAAGTTAAACTTCTATACATTCTCTCTCTTTGGTTTGTTAGTAAATGTACCTTATCTCTATATTTCTTCTCTAAACTTTCAAATTTAATATTTTTAATATCATTTTTAACATTTATTTCATTTTTAAAGTGTCCTAGCTCTTCAAAACTTTCGACTGTAAAATACCTATCAGGAATAATAGACGGGTACATTAAGATTGTTTTAATATTTAAAGTTTTTGCTAATTTATAAACCAAAAAATCTGGCCCATCATGAGGAAAGCTAAAAAAAATAACTAATTCAATTTTTTTTTCTTTTAAAATTTTAAAAAAACTATGAAAGTAATATGAAAACCAATTTCTTAATTCATGTACATCTAAAAGTTTAAGCCCTCTTCTTACAAATTGATAAGAAAAAATTGTAAAATTTTTTTGAAAAAAATCCTCATAATATTTCTGACTTTCGTCAGATACTTCAAATTCATATTTGTCTGTAAAATTATATTTTATTAAATCCATAGTATCTATGTCTTTTTCAATATGGTCTAATTCGTGTATTGAGAACTTAATTTCTATTTTTTTATTAGCTTTTAAGGCTTCAAATATTTCAATACTTGGTGGTGAATATATTAATGTTTTCATCTTTTTATTTAAAATACATTTTTTGATATAATATGCAATTGAGGATATGAAAATAGAGAAGGCATTTTAAAAAAAATATTGCTTGTTTTGTGCATAAGTAGGAATTGATGTTGAATTTTACTTTAAAATAATTGTTAAAAAATTTTATTTTAAAAGATAGTTGCAGAAAAACAAAAAATGATATTAAGTTATTAATAATTGTTATTGTAATTTATAAAATTTTTAAATGAATATAAGCTCTAATAGAAGTTTTGGAATAGTTTTTTTTGTAGTTTTTTTAATAATAGGTTTATATCCTCTAATTAATGATGAAAATTTAAGAATATGGTCTTTAATCACTTCATTAATTTTTCTTACACTTGGATTAACAAATTCAAAAATTCTCACACCTTTAAATATCATTTGGTTTAAGTTTGGATTATTTTTAGGAAAAATAGTTTCTCCTTTAATAATGGGAATTATATTCTTTCTTGTAGTTACCCCTACTGGAATTTTAATGAGAATATTTAATAAAGATATATTAAATCTCAAGTATAACAATAAAACTACTTATTGGATTGAAAAAAGCGGTCCAAAAAGTAAAATGAAAAAACAATTTTAATATGAGTTTTATAAAAGAATTTTGGGAATTTTTAAAAATAAGAAAAAAATATTGGCTTTTACCAATAATTATTGTCTTAGTTTTATTTGGTGGTTTAATTGTTTTAACCCAAGGTTCTGCCGTAGCTCCATTTATTTATACAATTTTTTAAAGTGTCATCAATATTAGGGATTTCAGCTTTTTATCATGATAGCGCAGCATGTATTTTGAAAAATGGAGAAATAGTAGCTGCTGCGCAAGAAGAGAGATTTACAAGAAAAAAACATGACCCAAGTTACCCTAAAAATGCAATTAATTTTGTACTTGAGTATGCAAACCTGAAGTTAAGCGAGGTTGATCAGATAGTTTTTTTTGAAAAACCTTTTTTAAAGTTTGAAAGGTTACTCGAAACTTACGTAGCTTTTGCCCCTAGGGGCTTTGTATCATTCGCTAAAGCTATGCCAATTTGGATTAAAGATAAGCTTTTTCAAAAAAATATGTTGTTTAATAAGCTTAAAGAGCACGATGAAAATTACAAATCTGATGAAAATATTTTTTTTTCAGATCATCATCTAAGTCATGCAGCAAGCGCATTTTTTCCATCTCCCTTTTCTGAAGCTGTAGTTCTAACAGCAGACGGTGTTGGCGAGTGGGCTACCACTACAGTTGCTATTGGCAAAGGTAACAATCTAGAAATAAAAAAAGAAATTCATTTTCCTCATTCTTTAGGTCTCCTTTATTCTGCATTTACTTATTATACTGGATTTAAAGTTAACAGTGGAGAATATAAACTCATGGGTCTAGCACCATATGGAAATCCAATT
>MDTB01053941.1_pt1 | contig 15824 bp, 15 predicted proteins | sample 811161 | NCBI WGS metagenome assembly MDTB01 (sample SAMN05326650, study PRJNA326480) | marine metagenome | isolation source: seawater | place: Mediterranean Sea | collected 2009 | reverse complement strand
TTGCAACAATACCTAAAAAAATTACTAAATATTTAATAGATTTTAGCACCCAAACTGAAAGTGCTTTAGACATAACCTTTTCTATTTGATTGAAAATCGAACTTAACGGATTAACAATTTGGTGAAGTGTCCAAAAGACAAAAATGGTCGCTAGGGTTTTGTTTATTTTTTGCATGTAAAGGCCAAGTGTTGAATTAACGTCTATGTATAAAGTTACAATTAAAAAAGCAAACACGATAGGTAAAAACTTCAAAGGTGGGGTAAGAGAATTAAATACGTTATCATCTAGTTTGTTACCTGTTTTTAAAATTATTTTTTTAATTTTAGATATAACAAACTTAGCGAATAAGGATCTTAGTGAGAGTGATATTATTAAAACAATTAATGAAAAAAGTATTTCTAACAAATGTATACCAAAAACCCCTTTATCTAATACTGTTTCAATAGAATTAATAAAATTAATAAAAATTTCCATATGTTGATTAGATTATAGTAATTTAATTTTTCTTTGAAGAAATAAGAAAATAAACCTAATGAAAAATAAAGATAAAAATATTAAAGAGAAAAATTTTAAAAGAAATATTAATATTTTATCAGGGTATATTATACTAGTTTGTTTATTATAAAAAATATCATCATTATTCAATAAAAGTAAAGTATACTTTAATTTATTCATCTCTTGATTAGACGAGGGTGTTTTGTTTTCATCTAAAAAACTAATTTTACGTTTTATAGAATTAATCAAATATTTTTTATAATCATTTAACAATTTTTCAATTTCAATCTGTGCTTCATTGATTAATTTTTTATCATTTACATTAAAATAAAATGTTGGGAAACCTCCATAATCTATATCAAATCTTCCAGAATTTTCATTGTTTGCAAAATTTATAAAGGAATTTTGGGATATCATTTCAACTTCTCCTAGAAGACTTATCTTAGGCAAATATGAGTATACAACTTTACCAATATAACTTTTATTTTTTTCATAATAATTAAAAGATAGTAATGATATGACTAATGACACAGCTACTGTTATTAACAAAGCTTTACGATCAAATATAACTATTTTTTTTATTGATAAAAAAATATTTTTCGAATCAAAAGTAATTATTTTATTTTTCATTTTGCTTTGATATTGAAGAGGAAAATAAGTATATACCCAATGGTAAAAAATATAAAACATTTATCCAATTATTAAAAAAACTTCCAGATGGTATTAAAGGCCAAAAATTAATGAATAACGATGTTATCATAAAAAAACTAATGTGATCTTTAGGATTAAAAGTCTTAATTTGTTTTTTGAATAGAGTATATAAACATTTAAAAATGTATAGATATATTAGTATAAATATAATAGCTCCAACTAAGCCAGTTTCAGCAAATAATTGAAAATAAAGATTGTGTGGATGGGTACTGCAACTTTTGGTATTAACACCATAATCATTAACTGAACATTTTTTTCTAAACATTTTTGGACCAATGCCAAAAATAATATTATCCCTGAACATATTTGAACTAGTTTTAAGAAAGTTGTCATAAGGATTAGGAAGAAATTGTTTCTCATCAGAATAAGATAATTTTATAGAGTTTATAGTAGACTCAAACATTCTATCCTTGACTATAGGATTAGTAAAAAAGAAAAAAGTTATGAAAATAATAGGAGCTATTGAAAATATAATTATTGATTTTATATTTGAATATTTAATTAAATAGATAAAGAAAAATAATGTTGATAATAAAAAAGCAGTTCTCTCACCGCTTAAAAAAATTATAACGTAAATAAATACTAAAAATAAATAAAACAATTTCTCAAGACTTTTATTTTCGTAATAAAAATATAAATATAAACCACATAAAATTGGCAGTGACCTAGCCAAGTAACTTCCTAATATTAATTCATCACCAAATAAGCCACCTATTCTTGCAGGATCATCAGTCTTTGATCCTAAAATATTTTTATCAAAAATAAATTCCCAGAAAGCATCTATACCCACAATTAACATTGAAAAGCACATAACAATAAAAAGAGTTTTTAAAAAATTAGTTTGATGACAAAGAAAACAAATTGCTGTAGCAAATAATATGAATCTAAAATAGAAAAGAGAGCTATTAAAAGAGAATAAAATATCGTCACTTAAAATTGATGATATTAAAAATGAGAAACTTATTAATATAAAAGATCTAAAAAAAAAATTATCGAATAATTGAAAATCTTTATTTCTTATAACAAGATATATTACAAACAGTGTAGTAACTGATAAAATCAAATCTGGAAGAAAAGGGCCTGTCACCAACAAAATTGGCAGGGTAGAAAATAAATAAGAAGGTATGATTAGTTTTTTCAAAACTTATAAAATTTTTTAAGTATTTTTTTAACTGAAGGAACAGATTGTTTACTGAGATTTTCAATAGATGATGTGAAATTATTAATTTCAGATAAATTATAATTTATGTCTAATAATTCACCTGATATCATCTTGTTTTTTGTATCAATTTTATGATTTTGATGAAAGAGCTCTTCATGCAATTTTTCACCTGGTCTCAGGCCTATATATTTTATTTTGTTCTTTTTATTATTAGCTTTGATTAATTTTTTTGCAATATCTAGTATTTTTACTGGTTCTCCCATATTTAATACTAAAATTTTAGCATTTGATTTAATTTCGGGTGATTGAATAACTAGATTTATAGCATCAAAAATTGTCATAAAATATCTCGTTGCATCTTTATTAGTAACAGTTAAAGGTAAATTATTGTCAATTTGTTTTTTAAATATTTCAAACAAACTTCCAGAACTACCGATTACGTTACCAAATCTAACTGATATGAAATTTTTATTGAAAATTTTATTCATATTGTAAACCATTACTTCTCCGACTCTTTTAGTCATACCCATAATGTTTGATGGATTTACAGCTTTATCAGATGATATGAATACAAAATTTTCAAATTTTTTATATTTACAATTAAACAAAACATTCCTGAGACCTACTATATTATTTACTATACCTACTAAATGATTTTCCTCAACGATATCGACATGTTTGTAAGCAGCGGCATGAAAAATTACATTAGGGTGATGTTTACTAATAATTTTTGTTATATTTTTTTTATCTAAAATAGATGTCAAATAAAATTTAACCTCTATATTTTTTTTATTTTTTTGTATAATACTTTTTTTTAACCAAGATAATTTATTTTCGTTTGAGTCAATAATTATTAGCTTATTTATGTTATAGTCTAGTACTTGAAAACAAATTTCCTCTCCAATGCTTCCTGCAGCTCCAGTAATTAAAACAATTTTATTTTTAAGATATTTAGGTGAGTTTTTCTTAAGTATATTTGATTTAAAAGTATTTTTTAATTCGTTAAAGATAGCTCCATCTGTTTGATTTTTTTTATTATGAATGAAAATTTTAATATTCTTATATTTACTTAAATTTTTGATTAAAAGACCCTCTTCGTTTGATGATAAACTTGGTATAGCTAAATAAATTTCTCCAATATTTGATTTATTAATCAAATTACTAATATCAAAATTAGAGTGAACTTTTATACCGTTTATAAATCTACCAATTTTTGTGGGGTCATCATCTATATAAGCTGATACATTTTTTTTATTCTTAATTAAATTATTATAAGCATTTATACCTGTTTCACCGGCACCATATATTGCTACTTTATTACCAATATTTAAATTAAATAATTTAAAATTTAAAAAAAAAGGGAATAAAAGAAATAGTGCCAATGATGAAAACAAATAAATAAACAAAAAAGTAAATATAAAGTCAAGGCCAACTTGACCATCTATCACAACTAATAAACATAATATAATTAAGTTTTTCAAGAGAGTGTTTAAAATTAGATACGATGAGAAATATCTCTTGACAGATAAGTATATTTTTAAAATTAAAGACAAAAGAGTATTAAAAAAGATAAAGATTAATAAAAACTGATAAAGGGAATCTAAATTAGAATAATTAATAATTTTTTTACTAAAAAAAAAAGTAATAATTATTAAAACAATATCTATTAATAAATTAATAATAATTTTTTGATTTTTTTTTATATTTAAAAAGAAATGTAAATTGATTTTCATATTTTTTCTAAAGAGTATTTTTACAAAGCATAAATTTAAATTCAGCTATTTTGAAATTATAAAATCTTCAATAACCAAATAATCCAGTCCACAATTATAAAAAGTCCTAATTGCATCATCTGGTGTTTCAACTATAGGTTCACCATTTAAATTAAAAGAAGTATTAAGCAATATAGGTATGCTTGTTTTTTTAAAAAACGCCTGAATTAATTCATAAAATTTTTTATTATAATTTTTTGAAACAGTTTGAACCCTTCCAGACCCATCTTGATGAACAACTCCTTTTACTAAATTTATTTTATTTTTTTTAAAATTTTTAGTTTTTTCCATAAAGTTAATTTCTCTTTCACCATCTGTTTCAAAAAAGTCTTTGAAACAATAATCTAGAATAGCAGGTGCAAAAGGTCTAAATTTTTCTCTAAATTTAATGGATTTGTTAACTATATCTTTAATATTTTTTTTGCGTGGATCTGCTAGTATAGATCTATTACCAAGCGATCTTTGACCAAATTCTGACCTACCTTGAAACCATCCAATAAGTTTATTATTTATTAATAATTCTGAAATTTCATCTGAAAGATTTTTACTCTTACGATAATTAAGTTTATAAGAATTTAGTAAATTAGAAACTTTAGTATTAGAGTAACTACTACCCCAGTAATTAGATATTATTTTACTGAGATTTTTATTATTAAATTTAATACTATTTGCATATGTTAACATTGAGCATCCAACAGAAATACCCGAGTCATCCGGAGCAGAAGGAATATATATATTATCAAATTTTGTCTTTTTCTTTATTTCACCATTGAATTTACAATTCATTATGCAGCCTCCAGATAGAACTAAATTTTTAGATGGATATTTTGAATAGAGATTATCTAAAAAAAACATCATTATTTTTTCAAAATGATATTGAAGAGCATAAGCTATACTATAATGTTTTTTTGATAATTTTGAGTCAGGCTCTCTTGGATCACCAATAAGTTTAACCAGATTTTTAGAAAAAAATAAACCATGGTTAGTCTCTGGATATGGAAAAGTAAAATATTCCATATTTAAAGTAAATTTATTATATGAATTATCAAGTGAATAAAATTTCTCAAATTTTTTTATATATGGGTTTTTTGTTTTTGATGAGTATGCTCCAAGAGCCATAACTTTCCATTCATCACTCTCAGCTTTAAAACCAAGAAACTGTGTTAGAGATGCGTAAAAAAGACCTAAAGAATTTGGGTACTCTATTTCAGAGATAGTTTCAATTTTATTTTTTTTTGCAGACGCTAGTAGTCCTGTGGTCCTCTCTCCTGTTCCGTCTAATGTTAGTATAGCAGACTCTTCGAAACCACTTTGATAAAATGCACCAGCTGCATGACATAATTGGTGATTATAATAAGAGACTTTTGGACCTTTATCATAAAGTTTTTGTTCTAAAATGTTGTTATTAATAAATTTTTTGAAATAAGATAGATGATTAGGAATAGAGTACAAGTACTCCATTCTGTTTCTTGATACTTTCGACCAACTTTCAGATGGATAAGACATTGTGTTTAAAGGGTTCCAACCAATAGATATATGATCTAGGTCAGAAAATTTTATTTTTGCATATTTAAGGCAAGCTTCGATAGATAATCTTGGAAAACCTTTATATTGTTTGATTCTATTTAATCTTTCTTCAGAAATAGCAAATATTATTTTTCCATTTTTTATTAAACAAGCAGATGATATTACCAAATCATGGGCTATGCCAAGAACATACATCACAAAAATATAAATGTTTATTTAATATAAATAAACTAAATTTTAATTACCCTTAAAATCATCTTGCTCTGAATATCTTAAATTATTTGAGTTACTAAAAATATTTAAAATTAAAAGTATCAATGTTTTAAATAAAATTTTAATGTCTAAAAAGAAATTTTGATTTTCAACATAATGTATATCAAATTCGAATTTTTTACTCCATTGAAGTTTATTACCTCCATTGATTTGGGCTAAACCAGTTAAACCAGGTTTGACATTGAGTCTTTTTTTTTGAGAGAAATTATACAATTTAATATATCTTGTATATAGTGGTCTTGGGCCAACAAAACTAATATCTCCTTTAATAATATTTATTAGTTGAGGTAATTCATCCAACTTAAATTTTCTAAGAATTAATGCAAAAGTTCCACAAATTTCAGGTATATTATTTTTATAAGTTCTAAACTTTATAATTTTAAATGGTCTACCTTTTAAACCAGCTCTAATCTGAAGAAAAAAAATTGGTCTACCATAAAATATTACTAAGCAAAGAGAGATAAATAGAAATAATGGAATTAAAATTATTACCAAAAAAACTGATAAAAAAAAATCAAAAATTCTTTTCATATATAATTTGAAATAAATTTATTAAACTCTTTTTCAATTTTATGTTTATCAAAATCATTTTTAACTCTTTTAATACCAAAGTTTTTAAAATTTTTATATTTTTCTTCATCATATAATAAAATTTTAATTTTTGATGCTAAATCCTTTGCATTATTTAATTCAAAAGACAATCCACTCTTATTGTCAATAAAAGAGTCTTTTAATCCATAAATATTAGATCCTATTACAGGAGTCCCACAAGCACTGGACTCAATTAAAGTCATACCAAATCCCTCTCTTGTGCTAGGTAAACATGTAATATATGAGAAATTGTAATACCTTTCTGTATTGTTGGTATGATCACAAATGGCAAGACGATTACAGTTATTTGAAAAAATTTTCTTTATTTCATCTGCGGAGTTGTCTTCTTTTGTACCAACTAGTAAAAGTCCAATTTTTTCTCCACTATTTATTAGACTTAAAACCGCATTAGCTAAACAGGTAACTCCCTTTTCATAATTAATTCTACCAACGTATAAAATAATTTTTAAAGTATCATCAAAATTTGTTTTATTTTTAATACTCTCATTATATTTTTTCGATAAATTAAACTTATCTTGATCAATACCTTTTATAGATCCATTTTTAAGAACAACTAATTTATTTTTACATATCCAAAGTTGACTTTTTAAATATTTAATTTGACTAATACCATCTACTAAACTTTTAATACTTTTCATTAAAATATATTGATCTATTAATCTAAAAAGAAATTTTTTAAAATAACTATAATTCGTCCAGTGTTGTCCAGTAAAAAAGTGTATATGTTTGTTTGAAAACGTTACAGAATTTACTAAAGAAGTAAGCCAACCTGCTTTTGGAGTTATTGATAAATATAAATTAGGTTTAGATTTTATTGAGTAAATCAAAAATTGGAAAAAACATTTAATATCATTAAAAATATTTATCTTTCTTGAAAAATTTATATTTTTTAAATAGAGATTTTTATGATTAAAATCTAATTTATGAGTATCTTTTGAAATAATATAGCATTTATTATTTTCTAGGAGATTTAAAATATGATCTCTTAAAAAAAGGTTAATAGTTATTGAAGTAGAAGCAATTATAAATATTTTACTCATCTACTTTTAAAATAACGTTTGCTTTATTGTGTTTAAATTCAAAATTTAAATTCTTTTTAATTGAGTTTGATGAATAAATACTTCTTGCTACAAGTCCTGATATTATTTGATTTGTAATTGGTAGTTTTAAAAATTTATTTAAAAAATTAACAGCTATCCTTACAGCTTTTTCATTTACTATAAATGGAATAAATAATTTAGTATTATATTTATTTCTAATTTCTTGGACAATCCTTTCAAGTAAAATATTTTGAGAAACATTAAATATTTTATTTTTAGACTTATGATCATGATTTTCAATTACTAAAAAAATAGCATTACAAAGATCCTCAATGTGTACATAACTTCTTACATTTTTTCTGCTTCTAATTGTAAAATAAAGTCTTTTTTTTACTATGTTAATTAAATTTAATAGTGATTGATTTATCATATCTTTACCAATTATTTGGGAAGGGCGTAAAATACAAAATGTAAAATCTTTATAAGCGTCAGAAAATTCAACAATACTCATATCAGCTTTACTTTTTGATTTTTCGTAAGAACCATTAGGGCTCAAACTAAAATCCTCTTCTACTAACCTTTTTTGATGAGGAATAATAGGATTACCATATGATCCAACACTACTTAATTGTACCCAAAATATTTTTAAATTATTTGTTTTTATATAATTAAAACATCTTTGGAGAAAAACTACATGTAAATCAAACATTTTTTCTTCAGATTTAATCTCACCAGCAAAATTTATAAAAATATCTACTTTACGTAATAATTCGAAGTTAAAATTTTGAGTCAAATCGCAATTAATTTGTAAGACATTCTTTATTCCCGAAAAATTATTATTAGTTCTTCTAGATATTAATATAAGCTCAGAATTTTTATTTTTGTCAATTAATAGTCTACAAAAAGTATCACCAACAAATCCTGTGTGGCCTGTAATCAAATATCTCATTTAGTTTGTTTATTACCTAAAAGGATAAAAAATAAAGGTATTAAGAAAAACCACTTTTGTCTTATAGCAACACCTAAGTTATAAGTTGCAATTACAAGAAAAAAACAACAAATGATAGTGTAAATAAATAAAATAGAGAGATTATTATTGTAAATGTTCCTTATGTTAATTTTTTTTAAACATATAAACGTAATAATAATTAGAATAATATTCTCTGTACCACTTAAAAGACTTAAAAAATCAAATTTCTCAAAAGGCAGCGGTCTGAAAATATAACTAAAAAAATGGTAAAAAAAACCCTCATTAGTCATATCGGTAAATTCATTCGAATAAGTATTACTTTTTTGTGTATTGATAAAGTTTACAAAACCCTCAAAATTATTGAATATATTTATATTAAGTCTTTTTAAGTAAAATATTATATAAATCATAAAAGTTATTGAGAAAGTAGCTATAAAAGGAAAAGTTATGAGTATATATTTATTAGGCTTAATAATTAATCCTACAGCCACAGCTATAACTAGAAATCCGGCCATGAAGGGTCTTACAGTTAACAAAAGTAAAAATGCAATAGCAATATAATGAAATTTAATTTTATTTTTACTAAATGAGTTTAATAAAAGCCCCGTAGCTAAAAAAGTAAATGGTTCTTTACCAACTGCTGAAGACCAAAAATAAAGTGAAGGAAGAAAACAAATAAAAATTATAATTAAATTTTCAACATTATTTTTATTTTTAATTTTTCTAAAAGCATTATAGATAAAAATTAAACCTAATGATCCAATTATATTAAAAAATATAAATAATGGAAAGAGAGTTGAATTGAGTTTCATAACAATTAACTTTATAAAAGATTGTGTGAATGGGGTACCAAACTTAAAATTATATTCTACAAAACTCTCATGAAAAACATTACTATAATAATAGAAACTATCGTTAGGATTATTAATAGTCATATAATAATATACTAAACACATAAAAGTGTGATAGAGATAAATGAAATTAATTTCGACAAAAGAAAGATCAGTTAATAGTTTTATTTTATAAATTACTAAAAATCCTAAAATAAAAAAACAAGGAACGAGATAAAGATCAAATAAATTTGGATAAAAATTAATCATAATGAGTTAAATAATATTCTTAATTTATTAATAAATTCTTTTTTATTATATTTATTCGAAGAAGTGAGATTTGAATTTAAATCTAAATCGTAAGTGAGACTATTAAATATTTTCTTTAAACTATCAATATTATCTAATTCAAATGTTTTTGCTTTTTGATATCTATTTAATGACTCCTTAAGTCCTCCTTGATTTGTATGAATTACAAATTTATTTAATATTATTGCCTCTTTAGCCAAAAGACTATAACCCTCAGCTTCTATAGACGGGATGATATAACAAAAAGCTTTATTTTTTAGGAAATTAATTGATGTTTCATCAATTTCTCCAAGATATATGACGTTATCACTTACCAATTTTAAAATTTCATTTTTTAAAGGGCCATCACCAGTAACTATAAATAAAAAATCTTTAAAAAACATATCTTGATTTATTAATTTAATAAATTCCAAAACACCTGTTCTTTTAACTAATCTTCGAGATATTAAAAAAAAATTATTTTCACTAAAATTTAATTGATCAAAATTATCTAATCTAGGTAAATTAGTAATATTTTTATAAAAAAGATAATTATCTAATAAAAGCTCTAATATGATTTTTTTTTTAGATACTAAAAATTTGCTTTCAAATAGTGACTCTTCGTAAACATAATTAGAGTTACAATGAATTAAATTTGGTTCACTTACACATTTTTTTAAAATTATATTTGAAATAAGTAATTTTAAAAATTTTAATTTACTCTTTGAAAAAGACAATTCTTTTTTCAAAGGACCATGGATAGTGTAAATAGATTTTGAATTTTTATTAAGAAATTTAGTAATAAAAAACCACGGTAATGGAGAATGTATCCAGACAATATCTACATTAAACAGTTTTTTAATTTGAGAGTGATTTTTGAATATAAAAATATAAAAAGATAGTATATTTTTGCGGACATCGGGTAATCTTAAACCATCAAATTTTTTCAATTGATAAAATCCGACTTTATCTTCTTTAAAAGACCAAGATATAAATGAAATTTTAAAATTTTTTTCTTTCAAATTTTCAATAACATATTTTAAACTTGACTGCGTCCCTCCAACTAAATCAGTAGGGGATGAACTATTAATAATGAGAATTTTTGATACCAACTGAACTTTTAACACCTCTAAAAAAATAATATATTCTAAAAAAATAAAATTTAACTTTTTTAAAATCTAATTTAATTATATTAAAAAGAATTCCTATTATAGGTCTATACAATGTTAAAATCGAAAAAATAATAAAATCAATATTTGGTATTTTTTTATACATATAGCCCTGCCCGTATGAATAATTTTTAATTCTATCTACTGTAGTTTGCTCGTAAGGGTGGTAAATAAATATATCACCAAGTAATTCAATATTTTTAAAATTATTGTCAATCATAAACTTTGTATCCTCAGCATTTATTGTATGTCCACCATATCCAAACTCTAAATCAAAGTTTTGCTTTATACTTCTTTTTTTTATGATTATTGAAGGACCACCAGTTATATATTTTGCAAAAAAAGGTAAATATTTTAAGTAAGATAAATTTCTTCCAATAATTTTTTTATCTTTAGATAATATTTTGATTACAAAACAATCAATTCTAGGGTTTAGAAGTTTGGTGCACAGTTTATTGGCTATATTCTTATCTATATAGCAGTCATCATCTAAAAACCAAATATAATCTATTTCTTGTTTTTTTTTAAAAAAATCAATGCCTTGATTTTTACAGCTTGAAAGTGATTGTTTTGATGCTAGTTCAAAATATATATTATTATGTTTATTGTGCTCATCTTTTAACAATTTGAATGAATTTTCATTAAGTTGGCAAATATATATAATTTTGAATTTTTTATTTCTACTTAAACTATCATTTATATACTTTACATTACCTACCCTTGTTGAAATTAAATTTATTACTATTCCTATCACTTATTTCGTATTCTATTTAAAACAAATGCTGGTAAAAAAAGAGCTATTGATAATTTAATTCTATCTTTATGTGTAAGCTTATTTATAAAAAAAAATTTGAATGCTTTAAGTCTTTTGTTAGTAACAATAAAATGAATTATTTTCATTTTTGAGTATAATTTTTTTATTAAATGATAATTTTTATTTCTACTTATATTTTCATAATTTTTCATGATATTGAACCAAATATCAATTTCTTTTAAATGCATTTCACGATTAAGAATTGAAAAATTATTATTATGGTACCTATATGTAGCCATAGGTTTTTGAATTACTCCAAATTTACATATTGATGATAATCTTATTACTAAATCCATATCACCCATGATTACTAAGTCTTTATGAAATTTATAATCTAATTGATCATAATATTTTTTTTTTATAGTTATTGTTAATAGGCCAACTACGTATTTTTGTAGTAAGTTTTTTAAAATGACTCCATTAGGTAGTTTAAATTTGTGGCAAATATCAGTTTTTTTTGTTATCTCGTTATATAAATAATAATTAGAGTAAACTAATCCAATTTTATCATCCCTAAATAACTCTATTTGGTTAGATAATTTATTTTTTTCCCACCAATCGTCTACATCTAAGAAGGCTAAAATTTCTCCTTTTGCATTTTTGATAGCTTTATTTCTAGCTTCAGAGACATAAGTATGTGTTTCAGCATAAAAATATTTAAATCTTTTATCATTATATTTTTTAAAAATTATTGAGCTATTGTCATTCGATTGATTATCCCAAAAAATTAATTCCCAATTATGATATTCTTGATCAATTATACTTTCTAATGCTTTTGAAAGATATTTTTCTCCATTGAAACAGGACATAATGATACTAACAAGTGGTTGATAATATTCATTTTTGTGGTTTGTCATATCAAGTGGTTTTATTTTTGTATTGAACAAATATCTGCAATTTCAACAATACTATTGCAAATGAATTTAATCTCATTTTTAGTTAAATTTGGATGGACCTCAAAAGCAATACTTTCTTCACCTAATTTTTTTGCATTACTAAGCGAGATATCTTGGTAACCCAATTTTTTAAATGCTTTTTCTTTATATATTTCTGGACATGATCCAGACTTGCAATTAATCCCCTTTTTATTTAATTCAATTATAATTTTTTTTCTTGACCAGTTCTTTTTTAAAAAATTAGAATTTACAAATACATAACATCTATACCCTGCAAATCTTATATTTTTTGGTATTTTATAATAACGAAAGCAACTATATTTTGTGACTGTTTTCCAAATTTTATTGGATAAAAAATTTCTTCTCTTAATCATTTGATCAAGTTTATTTAATTGTAAAATTCCAATAACAGCCTGCATTTCTGTCATTCTCATGTTCGTACCTATATGGTCATGAAACCATTTGAAACCCTCCTTGTGTTTTTTTTTAAAAACCGAGTCATAGTCTTTGCCTATATCTTTAATAGACCAGATTTTTTTCCATAACTTTTTATTATTAGTAGCTATGAAACCACCTTCACCGCCTGTTGAAATAATTTTGTCATAACAGAAACTCCATGTTGAAATATCACCAAAACTTCCAACTTTTTTTCCATCAATCATTGCTCCATGAGCTTGTGAACAATCCTCAATTACCTTTAATTTAAATTTTTTTGCTATTTTTAAAATTTTATGCATATCGCAAGGTAGTCCTGCTAAGTGGACACAAATGATTGCTTTTGTTTTTTTATTTATCGAATTTAAAATATTTATTGGATTAATATTTTGAGTATTTATATTTACATCTACAAATTTTGGTATACAGCCATTTCTTACAATACAACTAGCTGATGACATGTATGATCTAGGAGTTACAATTATTTCATCATTTTTTTTTAAATTCAAAGCTTCAACAGCCGCATCTAAAGCTAAAGATCCATTAGATACTGCTACTCCATATTTTGTTCCATTATATTTAGAAAATACTTCTTCAAATTTTTTACATTGTAATCCAGACCAATAGTTTGTTTTACTTGATTTTAATACATTTTTTACTGCTTCTATTTCAATTTTAAGATGATTGGGCCACTTAGACTTAATCATTATGACTGTACCATTGATTAGTAGTTTTTATCATCATATCAATTTCATATTTTAATTTATTTTTTACTTTAAAATTTGAATATGTAATATATTTAGAATTATAGTCTAACTTAAATTTTTCATTTGTGTTGATATTATTTTTATAATTGATAGAAAATTTAATATTGTGATTAATAGATAATTTTTGAATTAAAGAAATCATATCTTTCAAACTATAACTTTTATTAGAACCGAGATTTATAATTTTTCTTTTACGAAGAAAGTTTTGATTTTCCAATATGTAAAGTATAAATCTACAAACTTCAGAAATAGCTATAAAATTTCTTTGCGTTAATAAACTAGAATTAATTTGTACCGTTTTTTTTGTTATGCTTTGTCTAATCACATCATTTACAAATAAATTCCATACTTTATTGTCTTTAAACAAAGGATATCCAACTGCATTTGATAATCGTATGATCTTTAAATTGGTATGTTTAATATCAATACTTTTAAGTAAAATATTTTCAGATATTAATTTAGATTTTGCATATGGGTGATTATTTTTAGTTTTAGAATCTTCGTTTATCTTGCCGGATAAGAAAGAGTCATAAACATGAGCTGTAGAAATAAATATAAAAGTTTTTATAGGATATTTACTTATTGCTTTTGTAATTAAATTCATTGAATATTTTGAAAAATCTAATGCTTCTTTTTTTTTTAATACTGAGTCTTTTGCATTAAACCCAGCTGAAAATATTATTGCATCAGAATCTTTAACTAAATTATCAATAAATTTTTGATTCCAACGTATTCTAATGAATTTAACTATTTTATTTGAAAAATAATTTTTTAAATTTCTCTTTCTTGTAGAGACTGTAATTTTTTCGACTTTGCCTAACAAGTATTCAGTAATTCTTGAACCAAGATTACCTAAACCACCAATAACTAATACTTTCATTAAAGTTTAATTCTTTTTTTTTGTAATAATTCTTCTAATAAATTTTTATCTCTTTTAGTATCAATGCAATGCCAAAACCCTTCATATTTGTATGCGCATACCTGATTTAACTTTACAGCCTTTTTAATAGGACCCCGTTCAAGCATTTCATTTTTATTGGAAATTAATTTTAAAAAACCCTTATTAAATACAAAAAAACCTCCATTTATCCATCCCTTTTGTAATTGTGGTTTTTCCTCGAAATTTGTTACCACAGACTTATTCAAAATTAGTTCACCAAATCTTGCTGGAGGATGAACGGCTGTAATAGTAGCTAATTTTTTGTTTTTTTTATGAAAATTAAGTAAATTTTTAATGTTTAGTGTGCTTAATCCATCACCATATGTTAAAAAAAAATTTTCGTCTATCAGGTACTTACTAAGTTTTTTAACTCTTGTTCCAGTTAAAGAATTTTTTCCAGTAAATATTGTTTTGACCTCGATATCAGAAAAGTTTTTTTTATTATTTTGAAAATAATATTTTATAATTTCACTTTTGTAACCTGTGGCGATAATAAATTTTTTATAACCAAACTTACTATAATGTTTTATAATTTTTAATATTATTGGTTCACCGCAAATATCAACCATAGGTTTTGGTATCATCTCTGTGTATTCTGACAATCTACTACCAAGACCCCCTGCTAAGATAACTGTAATCAAATCAAGATCCCCAATTATAGTATATTGATTTCAATTCAATACTCTCTGATTCTTTAGGAGAATGTTTTATATTTGAAATATTTAAAATAATATTTTTTTTCTTTGATAATCCTTTAAAAGCAAACCAAATACCAGGTTCAACAGTAATTCTCTTATAGTTTGTCTCGCCAATAGTAACTTTTTTAAATTTTCGACTAATATGATTATAAAAAACAAATTGTACTTTACCAAATGGTACAACCAAATTCATTTTCATTTTCGAATGTCTTTTCCAACCTTTAATCTTATTATAATTTATAAAAGAAAAATATGCTTCACCAAATCTTGAGTAACCAATGCTTTTATTATCCATGATTTTTAGTACGTTTCCAAAATTAACTTTTATTATTTTTGCACTATTAACTTTGATCATTTGTTTATCATTTCAATATAATTTTCGATCTGTAATTCTGATGTTTTAAGGCAATTATTTTTATTTCCT
>MDTB01011446.1_pt1 | contig 15824 bp, 15 predicted proteins | sample 811161 | NCBI WGS metagenome assembly MDTB01 (sample SAMN05326650, study PRJNA326480) | marine metagenome | isolation source: seawater | place: Mediterranean Sea | collected 2009 | reverse complement strand
TGAACATATATATAAATTGTAGTAAGTGTCTATAATATAATGATACAATTATAAATTGTGTGGATTTAGTATGATAGGATTAAAACAAATTTTTACCTGGTGGAATAGAAACACATTTGGAACTTTTTTAAAAACTTTGTTCTTTGGCAAATATGTAGGCTCAGATGAATTTGGAAATAAATACTACAAAAATAATAAAAATAATGATAGATGGGTAATCTACGCAAAAGATATTGAAGCCACAAAAATTACTTCTGACTGGTTTCTTTGGATGCATCATACTGTGGATGAGGTTCCCTCAAAAACATTAAAAAAATATGATTGGCAAAAAAGCCATTCTCAAAATTTATCAGGCACTGGCAAAGCTTATAAACCAAACAAAATATCAAAGAAAAATAGATTTAAAAACTATGAAACTTGGAAAAATTAAACTATTCTTAATAATCTTAAAATTTGTATTGGTTACAAATTTAAATGCTGAGGATAAAATACTCTCTGCCCCTATCATTAATTTAGAAAATTTAGAACCAAGTTATGAGGATTTGGGAAATGAAAAGGATACTATTTCTAAATCTAATTCTGGTATAAAAAAAAGAAATATTGTTAACAAAAATAGCAACAATTTTGAATTTGTAAATTTAATAGGTTTAGATAAAATAACAGCTAAAACAATACCGATTAAAATTAAACTTGGAGAGTCTGTAAAATTTGGTTTGCTTGAAATCAAAGCTTTAAAATGCGGAATATCAAATAGTCCAGAAGCAAAAAATAATTCTGTTGCATATTTACAAGTGAGAGATGTTTCAGAAAATCAAAACGAAAAAGTTTTTATTTTTAATGGATGGACTTTTTCTTCAAATCCATCAATTACCCCAATTGACCATGCTATATATGATATTTGGCTTGTGGGTTGTGAAAGTGCTTAAAAAAATTTTTCTTTTCCTAACCAATTAGTATCGAATGAAGAATCAAGAAATTTTTTGTGATTTAATATTTTTTTATGTAGCTCAATAGTTGTTGTTATTCCCTCCAAAACAAACTCGTCTAACGATCTTAAAGTTCTTTGAATAGCTTCAGTTCTATTTCTACCTTTGCATATTACTTTAGCTATAAGACTATCGTAATAGGGTGTTATCTTACATCCTTGAAAAATAGACCCATCAACTCTAGTTCTAAAACCTGATGGTTGGTGACAAACTGAAATTGTACCGGGACTTGGTTGAAAATTTTTCGATGGATCTTCTGCATTAATTCTACACTCGATAGAATGACCCCTAGGATTTATATCATTTTGATTTAATGCTGTATCCCCAGTAAAAGATATCCATAGTTGTTCTTTAACAATATCAATACCAGTTTGCACTTCAGTAACGGGATGCTCAACTTGAACCCTAGTATTCATTTCAAGGAAGTAAAATTTTCCATTTTCATAAATAAATTCTACTGTTCCTGCTCCTTCATAACCAATATTTTCTACCATTTTTACAGTTTTATTTAATAAGTTTATTCTTTGTTCTTCTGTAAGAACTGGACTAGGAGTTTCTTCAATTAATTTTTGATGTCTTCTTTGTACTGAACAATCTCTTTCTCCTAATTGAACAGTTCTATTTTTTCCCGACATAATTTGCACTTCAATGTGTCTTGGGTTTTTAAAGTATTTTTCAATATATAAATCATCATTACCAAAATATTTTTTTGCCTCATTTTTTGCTAAAGAAAAGAGTTCTGAAAGGCTAGATTCATTTTCAACTACTTTCATACCTTTCCCTCCACCCCCTGCAGCAGCTTTAATAAGAATTGGATAACCTATTTCTTTACATAAACTTTTTGCTTCATCAAAAGATTTGACTGATCCATCTGAACCTTCGATTACAGGCAGACCATTTTTTTTTGCTATTTTTTTTGCTTGAATCTTATCTCCCATTTCTCCTATTAACTTAGAACTTGGGCCTATAAACTTAATACCATGTTTTGACACAACTTCAGCAAATTTTGAATTTTCTGATAAAAAACCGTACCCAGGATGAATTGCTTCAGCTCCAGTCAAATCTACAGCAGACATTAAAGCAGAGATATTTAGGTAACTATTTTGAGGTTGGTGAGATCCAATACAAACACTTTCATCAGCTAATCTTACGTGCATCGAGTCCGAGTCAACGTCTGAATGAACTGCAACAGTATTAATTCCCCACTCTTTACAAGCTCTTATAATTCTTACAGCTATTTCACCCCTGTTAGCTATTAATACTTTTTTGAACATTATTTTAATCTAAGATTATTAGTGTTTGACCAAATTCAACAGGCTGTCCATCATTAACCATAACTTTTTTTACTATTCCATCTGCTGAAGAGGGTACATGGTTCATTGTTTTCATCGCTTCAACTATCATTACCGTCTGTCCTTTTTTTATCTTATCACCGACTTCAACAAATTTTTTTGCTCCAGGTTCTGAGGCTAAGTATGCAGTACCTATAATTGGTGATTTTACTCTAGTTCCTTTTTGCTCAGCGGTATCATTAAGAACGCTTTTATTTGGAGAAACAACTGCACTTGTCACATTTTTTTCTAAAGATCCTTTTTGAAATTTAGAAACTTTTATCTTTTTGTCTCCATCTTGATATTCAATTTCTGATATATTAAACTCACCTAAACAGTTTACAAGTTCCTTAATTAATTTTTTATCGATTTTCATTTTTAATTAAATTTATAGAAGCTTTTAATGCTAAAGTATAGCCTTCTGCTCCTAATCCACAAATTATACCATCTGCCACATTACTTATCAAAGATTTATGTCTAAAATCCTCTCTTTTATAAATATTTGTTATGTGTAATTCTATTATCGGAATTTTCAAAACTTTCAATGCATCATGTATAGCAACTGATGTATGAGTATAACCACCAGCATTAATTATTAAACAATTTTGATTATTTCTAGCCTTTTGAATTTCATTTACTATTTCACCTTCAATATTGGATTGAAAAAAAGACAGTTTAATATTATGTTCTTTTGAAAAAGATAAGCAATTTTTTTTTATTTCTTCTATGGGGGTGTTACCATATTTATCTTTTTCCCTTTCACCTAATAGGTTAAGATTGGGACCATTAATTATTAAAATATTAAACATAGTTTGATATAGTTAAAATTGATAACTAAATTATGGCAAAAATTCAAATAAATGGAAAAAAAATAGCTTTTAGGCAAAATTTTTCAATATTAGATGTGCTTAAAAAATATAAATTAAATAAAAAAAAGGTTGCTATAGAACTGAACGGTAAAATATTGCCTCAAAGTAAGTATAATAGCAGGAAACTAAAAAATAAAGACAAAATTGAAATTGTTCAATTTATTGGTGGAGGTTAGAATGAAAAAAGATATTTTTAAAATAGAAAAAAAAATCCTTAAATCTAGATTGATAGTAGGTACTGGAAAATATAAAAATTTTAAAGAAACCGCAGAAGCAATAAAAGCATCAGGCGCAGATATGGTTACAGTTGCAGTAAGAAGAGTAAATATTTTAGATAAAAAAAAACCCTTATTAATGGATTATGTAAACCCAAAAAAAATTTCTTACCTACCGAATACTGCTGGTTGTTTCAACTCAAAAGATGCACTTAGAACTTTAAGATTGGCTAGAGAAATTGGTGGATGGAAAATGGTAAAGTTGGAAATATTGGGAGACAAAAAAACTTTATATCCTGATATGATCGAAACATTAAAAACAACAAAAGTTTTAGTAAAGGAAGGATTTAAAGTTTTAGTTTATTGTACGGATGACCCTCCACATGCAAAAAAATTGGAGGAATTAGGAGCATCAGCAATTATGCCTTTAGCAGCTCCTATAGGTTCTGGTCTTGGAATATATAATAAACTTAATATCACTCTAATTATTAAACAATCAAAAGTTCCTGTGATTATAGATGCAGGAATTGGCACTGCTTCTGATGCTACTATAGCAATGGAGATGGGATGTGATGGTGTTTTAATTAACTCAGCAATAGCTCTAGCAAAAAAACCAATTCATATGGCTGAAGCATTTAGATATGCAGTTATATCTGGAAGAAAGTCTTTTTTGGCTGGGCGCATGAAGAAAAATAATTTTGCCAGCTCCTCATCTCCAAAAAAAGGTTTAATCAGCTAGCTTTTTTCTTCCTTATCCAAAGAGTTCTTGGTTTTTTTTCTTTTTTATACTCATCTTTTACTTTAATTTTTTTTATTAAAATTTTTTGATTTTTTTTATCAGCTTTCAAAGTTTTAGGATTTTTTTCAGTATCAGAATTTAAGTTTTTAATCAGACTAATATATTCTATTTTGTCTATTATTTTTTTAGACTTGTTAAGCAGTTCAATTTTATATTCAGGAATAATAAATTGTGCTTTTTCTATAAATTCTATTTTGTAAGAGTATTTTTTTTGAAAATAACTTAATTCTTTAGATAAGTTAGTATCTATATATAATTTTACTTTGTCAGGCACATAAGCTTTAATAATCTTAATTTTGTTATTAAACGCTAACATTTCAATTTTTTTAACAATTTTTTGTGAAAAAGACTCTAAAGATAAATTTGTTTCCCATTTGATCGATCCTTCTCTTAATCGTTGTCTAGTCATCTCTAATAATCCAAAATTACTTATTCTTCCTATCTGAATTCTAGCTCTATCCTTCCTAACACATTCTCTCATTTTTTTTTCTACAGTCCTTTTATTATAAAAATTTAACATATCTATAAAATCGATAACTATTAGACCAGAAAGATCTCTTAGCTTAATTTGTCTACAAATTTCTTCTGCTGCTTCTAAGTTTGTATTTAAAGCAGTTTTTTCAATATTCATTTGCTTTGTTGATTGGCCAGAATTTATATCAATTGCTACTAAAGCCTCAGTAGGATTAATAACTAAATAACCGCCTGATTTAAGTTTTACTGTTGGTTCAAAAATATTATTTAATTGTTTTTCAATTAACGCATCATGGAACAAAGGAATTTTTCCTCTGTATTTCTTTACGAATTTTACATTTTTCGGCATCAATTCCTTCATGAACTTCTTAGTTTTTTGATATCCCTCATTACCATCAACGTAAATATATTTTGTTTCATTGTCGTAAATATCTCTCAAAGCTCTTTTTATGATATCTCCCTCTTCATAAATTAAAGAAGGAGCGTTTGAAACCACAGCTTTATCTTTTATTTCTTCCCATGTTTTTAGGGTATTTTGAAAATCTTTTTCGACTTCGTTCTTAGTTTTATTAGCTCCTGCGGTTCTTACTATCACTCCCATACTTTTTGGTATTTCTATTTTATTTAAAATTTCTCTAATTTTTTGCCTATCATTTGAATTAAAAATTTTTCTTGAAATTCCACCGCCTTTTGCAGTGTTAGGCATCAGAACCATATATTTTCCCGCCAATGAAATGAAAGTTGTAAGCGCTGCACCTTTTTGCCCTCTTTCTTCTTTTAGTACTTGTATCAAGATAACTTGCCCGGGTTTTATTACTTCCTGAATTCTATACTTTTTCAGTCCATAGGTGCTTTTAAGTTTTTCCCTGTAATTATTTTTATTTTCTTCTACAGTATTGTTGGAGTTTTTTACTTGGTCTTCTGCGTTTTCATTTTTATCGCTGCTGTTCGTTGTTTCTTGATTATTGTTAATTTCTTCTAAATTTGTATTTTTTAAATCCTCTCGAATTTTCTCTTCAGCGCTCTTTAATTTTTCTTTATCAGCTGAAGGAATTTGATAATAATCTGATTGAATATCATTAAAGGCTAAAAAACCGTGCTTTATTCTTCCGAAATCAACAAATGCAGCTTGAAGCGAGGGTTCAACTCTACTAATTGTTCCTAAGTAAATATTATTTTTAAAATTTACCCTATTTTTATCTTCGTATTCGTATTCTTCAATAGTAATGTTTGATTTAAGAACGATTCTAGTTTCATCTGGATGCGATGCATCAATATATAAATTTTTGTCCATTTAATTTGAATTCCTTTTGACGATTTCATTGTTTTTATGATCATAATTTTAATTTTTAAAATATTATAATATCATTAAATACTTATAATTTAAATGCCTTAAGATAGCCAGAATTAATGATATAAAATACTATTTAGATGTTTAAACTTATTAATTTTTCATTAAAAGCACTAATAATAATACTTATTGCCTTATCTATTCTTATTTTTTCAGCTTTTTTTTATTTTTCCTCAGGACTACCAGATTATAAAAAACTAGCAAATTATCAGCCTCCTATATCAAGCAGAGTATACTCAAAAGATGGAAAACTTATTGCAGAATATGCTTTAGAAAAAAGGTTATTTGTTCCATACGACTCTATTCCCAGTAAGGTAATTAATTCTTTTCTCTCAGCAGAAGATAAAAATTTTTTTAATCATCCAGGTGTAGATGCAAAAGGAATTTTAAGAGCGACTGTAAATAATGTAAAAAATATATTGGGAGACAAAAGGTTAGAAGGCGCATCTACTATTACTCAACAAGTCGCGAAAAATTTTCTTTTAACAAATGAAGTTTCCTTAAAAAGAAAAATTAAGGAAGCAATTTTGGCATTTAGGATAGAAAAAGCGTATTCTAAAAAAAGAATTTTAGAACTGTATCTCAACCAAATATACCTAGGTCAAGGAACATATGGAGTTGCAGCTGCAAGTTTAGAGTACTTTGATAAATCAATAAAAGACTTAGATTATGGAGAAGCTGCTTTACTTGCTGCTCTTCCTAAAGCGCCAAGTCGATACAATCCGATTAAAGATCCAAAAGAGTCTAAGTTTAGAAGAGATTTAGTTTTGAAAAACTTAAATCAAAATGGTTTTATAAATGATAAACAATATTCAGAATTTAAAAATAAAAAAATTAAAGTTAAAAGAAGAAAAATTGAAATAGTAAATGAAGCAAATTCCTACACAGAAGAAGTAAGAAGAATTATTAAAGATAAATATGGTTTTGAGAAACTGTACACCCAAGGTCTAAGTATAAAGTCACCTTTAAATATTAATTTCCAGATTGAGGCTATAAAAGCACTCAGAGACGGAATAGAGTCTTATGATAGACGGCACGGATGGAGAGGACCTATTACTAATAAAAATCGTGATGTAAATTGGAAAGAAAAATTAGACAATTTCCAAATTGATCCTACTTTAAAATGGGAAAAAGCTGAAATTACAGAAATTAATGAAAATTATTTAATTTTAAACTCAGAGAAAAATAAAAATATTAAAATTAATAAATCTAATTTAAGTTGGGTGCTTAAAAGCAAAAATATTACTGATTTATTTGATTTAGGAGATCTTGTATTTGTAAAAAAGAAAAATAATTATTGGTCTCTTAAACAATATCCAAATGTTAACGGGGGAATTGTAGCCCTTAATCCGTATACGGGAGAAGTACAAGCCTTAGTAGGAGGATTTAGTTATGCTTCTAGTGAGTTTAATAGAGTTACCCAAGCGAAAAGACAGCCTGGTTCAGCTTTTAAACCATTTGTTTATGCAGCAGCAATTGAAAATGGATTATCACCAAACTCAATTGTATTGGATGCTCCATTTATTGCTGAGCAAGGAATAGGTCTTAAAGATTGGAAGCCAGAAAATTATGGAAAAAAATTTTACGGCCCCTCTACCTTGAGAAAAGGTATTGAATATTCAAGAAATTTAATGACAGTAAGAATTGCAAAAAATATTGGTGTAGATAAAATTTTAAATTTATCAAGAGATCTAGAAATTTATGATGAAACCCCTGAATTACTATCAGTATCCTTAGGTTCAGTTGAAACATCTCTTCTAAATTTAACATCTGCTTATGCAACTTTTGTAAATGGAGGAAAAAAAATAAAACCAGTGCTAATTAATCGTATTCAAGACAGAAGAGGAAAAACTATTTTCTCCTCAAATTTTGCTGAGTGTATGGGTTGTGACAGATATACAGAAAATAAAACAGAAGAGGGTTTTCCTAAAGTTAATTTAAATAGTAATCAAGTGATGAGCAAACAAACAGCTTATCAAATGACTTCAATTCTTAAAGGGGTTATTACAAGAGGTACTGGAAAAAAACTCAGAGACTTAAATGTTCCAATAGCCGGCAAAACGGGTACTACAAATAATAACTTTGATGCGTGGTTCATAGGTTATAATTCAAACCTAGTAGTCGGGGTATATGTTGGTTTTGATAATCCTAAAACATTGGGAAAATTTGAAACCGGCTCAAAAGCTGCCCTACCTATATTTAAAAAATTTATAAAAGGTGTTTTATTTTTAGATGAATTTGAGGAATTTGAAGTTCCTAATGGAATTTATTTTGCCCCAATAAACTACAATACGGGAAAACAAACTGACTTTGATGATAAAAATTTTATACTTGAAGCGTTTAAGGAAAAAGATATTAACAGTCTTAATAATAATCAATTAATTTCAAATTATAATTATGATAAATTAATTAAATTTAGGCAATTTTATTAATGCAATCTTTTGAAACATCTCTAAACCTAGCAAAAAAGACTATAAAAAATATAAGGGGGTATCTTTGAAAAAAATAACATTGAAAGTAAATTAGAATTAATTTCCAAAGAAACCTCCAAAGAAAATTTTTGGAAAGACCAAAAAAAAGTTAAAAATATTCTTAAAGAAAAGAAATTTTATGAAGATTTAATAATTTCTTTCAAAAATTTTAAAAAAGATATTAAAAATCTTAGTGATCTTAACTCGTTAGGACAAGAAGAAAATAATGAAGACGTAATTAAAGATTGCGAATTTAAATTAATAAAATTGATAAAAGAATTAAAGCAATTAGAGGTTGCTTGTTTTTTATCTGGAGAAAATGATGCTTTAGATATCTATCTTGAAATACATGCTGGAGCCGGAGGAACAGAAAGTCAAGACTGGGCCAAAATGTTGAGAAGAATGTATCTTAAGTGGTTTGATAAAAAAAAGTTTTCTTATGAAATAATAAGCGAACATAGGGGTGAAGAGGCAGGAATTAAATCATCTACGCTTAAAATTTCAGGATTAAATTTATACGGTTTAATGAAAAATGAGTCAGGAGTACATAGACTGGTAAGAATTTCTCCATTTGATAGTGGAGCTAGAAGACACACAAGTTTTGCTAGTGTATGGGTTTATCCAGTGATTGATGAAGATTTAAATGTCAAAATTAACGAGAGTGAATTAAGAATAGACACCTATAGATCGAGTGGAGCAGGTGGGCAACATGTAAACACAACCGATAGTGCTGTTAGAATAACACACTTACCTACTAAAATTGTTGTTCAATGTCAAAATGAGAGATCGCAGCACAAAAATAAGGACACATGTTTTAAAATGCTTAAAGCAAGACTTTACGAGCATGAAATTCAAAAAAGAGAAAAAGAAAATTTAAAAGAGTCTAATTTAAAAACAGATATTGGATGGGGTCATCAAATACGTTCTTATGTTTTACAGCCATATCAACTGGTCAAAGATTTAAGAAATAAAACTGAAAATACAAACCCAGAAGCGGTTCTTAATGGTGATTTAGATAGTTTTATTGAAGCAGGAGTTTTAAATAAATAAATGAAAAAAATTATTTTGTGGTCAATTTCATTTTTATTCTTAGTTATTATTTTTATATCAAGTTATCTCTCTTTAGTTGGTTATGAGACTAATAAATTTAATTCTTTACTTGAAAACAAAATTACATCGAATGTTTCCAATACTGAAATAAATCTAAATAAAATTAAAATAAAAATTGATGTTCAAAATATGAGTTTTTTTATAACTACGCTAAAACCAAATATTAAATATTATGAAAAAAATGTAAATATAAGTAAAATAGATGCATATATAAATCTTAAATCACTTTTAATCGGAAAACCAAAAATAGATAAAATTAACATCGAGTCTAACGAAATTGAAGTAGATGAAATCAAAGATATTGTGAAATATCAAAAGCCATCAAATCTTAAAAAGTTTTTCCTAAATGAAATAAGTAAAGGAAAAATAATATTTAAATTAGATTTAAAATTAAAAAATAATGAAATTGTAAATTATGAAATAAATGGAATTGTAAAAAACTTTTTTGCTAGAGTTCAAAATATTGATATAAAAAAAACAAGTTTCATATATTCTATTAAAGAAAATAGTGGAGAAATTGATAAAATCAGAGGATATATTAGTGGTTTTCAGATAAATTCAGGAAGTGTTAAATTTGATAATTCCAAAACATTAAACGTTAAAGGAAATATATTATCTGATTTAAATCTAAGCAAAATTAATATTAACAAAATAATTAATAAAGAAGTATTAAAGAATTTTGAAAATTTACAGATTGTCGGTAAAATAAGAAGTGCATTCGAAATAAAATTTGATGAAACCTTAAAATTAATTGATTACCAGGCTGAGGTATCTGGAAACATTAAAAAATCAGATATCACATTTAAAAAGTCAAAAAAGTATTTATTTTTAAAAAATGAAATTAATAATTTTGGATTAGAAAAAACAGAGTTTAAAATTAATTTTAACAAAGACCAAAAAAATTCAATAAATATAGAGGGTTTATATAAAGCAAACGATAACCTATTACAAAAATTTGTTTTTAAAAATTCTTATATCTCAAGTTTACAAAAACTTTCTATAAATGCAGATTTTGCTGATGAAGTTGATATACCGTTTATAAACTTTAGTTTAAAAGATAAGATTGTAAACATTAATACTGAGTTAGAAGTAAATAAAGATAAAATTAACCTTAAAAAATTTAATTTAACCGAGGGAAAAAACAAAATAGAAATAAAAAATTTAGTTTTAAAGGATAAAAAATTATTAAAATTTGATAACATTTTTGTTAAAACTTTCACCAATGGAAAATATAACAATGATTTTAAAGTTTATTTTGAAAAGAAAATTAAAGTTGAAGGAACTAAATATGATGCAAGCAATTTAACAAAATTATTGGAACAAAATAATAAATCGATTTTTTTACAAAATATAAATAAAGAAATTTTCATTAATTTTTCTGAAGTATCAACGAATGCATCTGATTTAATTTCTAATTTCAATCTGATCGGTAACATTGAAAAAGGTAAATTAAATAAAATTGTATCTAAAGGTGAATTTAAAGATGGTAAATATTTAGACATATCTTTGAGAGTAGACAAAACTTCAAAAAAAAAAATATTAGAAATATATTCAGATTTATCGAGACCACTTTTATCTAATTATAAATTTTTTGATGGAGTCTCTGGAGGTCAAGTTTTAATATTTTCTTCTTACGATACTATAAAAAGTGACACAAATTTAACTATTGAAAATTTTAAAGTAAAAGGTGCTCCTGGTTTAGTTAAATTATTATCTTTAGCAGATTTCGGCGGGATGGTTGATGCTTTATCAGGTGACGGATTGTCCTTTGAAAAATTAGAAATGACATTTGAAAAAAATAATCAATTATTGAGTCTTAAAGAACTATATGCTATCGGACCAAGTATTTCTATATTAATGGAAGGGTATGTTGAGACAAAATCAGGACTAGTTAGTTTAAGAGGAACCATGGTGCCTGCCAAAACACTAAATAAGTTTTTGTCAAAACTACCTGTAGTAGGAAATATATTAATTCCAAAAGAAATAGGAGAAGGTTTGTTTGGGATAAGTTTTAAAATGAAAGGCGCTCCAGGAAAAATTAAAACTACGGTTAACCCTATTAAAACTCTTACTCCAAGATTCATTCAAAAGGCTTTAAAAAAACCTAAGTAATTTTAAAAAGAAAATGTTTTTTTTTACCAAAAGAAATTTTTATATTCTCTTCTTTAAAATCTAATAAATTTAATATTTTATTTTCATCAACTATTAATAAATCATTAATTTTAATTCCATTATTTTTAATTGCTCGTCTAGCTTCACCTTTTGAGCTCATTATTTTTGTATTTACTAATAACTCTAAGAGTTTCATACCTCTTTCAATATCTTTTTTTAAAATTTTTTTTGTAGGTAGGTCTTTATTAATTTTGCCTAACTTGAAGGTATCCGTTGCAGTCTTCTCTGCCTTTGAAGATTTTATTTTCCCGTGAAGTATTTTTGTAGCCTCATTTGCAAGAATGATCTTCAATTCGTTAATCTGTTTCTCATTTTCTAGTTTTTGAACTTCTTTAACTTCAATATCAGTAAAATATTTTAAAAATTTAATTACGTCTCTATCATCTGAATTTCTCCAAAATTGCCAATAGTTATAAGAAGAAAATAATTTCTCATTCAACCAAACGGCTCCTTTCTCAGTTTTTCCCATTTTTGCTCCAGACGACAAAGTAATTAGTGGACTTGTTAATCCAAAGACATCTTTTTTTAGAATTCGTCTTATTAAATCCACTCCATTTACAATGTTTCCCCATTGGTCAGAACCACCTAGTTGCAATAAACATTTTTCTTTTTCATAAAGTTTATAAAAATCAAATGCTTGAAGAATCATATAATTAAACTCCATATAACTTAGCGATTGTTCTCTATCTAATCTTGATTTTACGCTATCAAAGGTTAACATTTTGTTTAATGTAAATTGTGAACCAACGTTTCTTAAAAAATCGATATAATTTAATTTGCCAAGCCAAGAATAATTATCAACAAAAACTGGTCTAGTTGATTTACTTTTAAAAGTTAATAATTTTTCGAATATCTTTTTTATACTCGAGATATTTTTTTTTATATTTTTTGGATTTAAAATTTTTCTTGTAGAATCTTTTCCAGATGGATCTCCAATTAGAGTAGTACCACCCCCTAAAAGAACTATAGGTTTATGCCCGTGTTTTTGCAGCAACCTTAAAATCATTATTTGTAAAAGGCTCCCTACATGTAGACTATTAGCTGTACAATCGAAACCAATGTATGCAGGCACTGATTTTTTTGAAATTATTGTGTCTAACTTTTCCAAATCAGTGCACTGATTTAGGTAACCCCTTTCTTGCATTTCTCTCAAAAAAGTGCTTTTCATATTTATACTAGTTATTGAATTACTATTATACAATATTTGATATAAATAAATACAAATATGAGTAAAGAATACACATGCTTAGGATTAATGAGTGGAACTTCGGGGGATGGAGTAGACGCTTCAATTATCAAGTCGAATGGTTTAGATGAATTTACTATATTAAAGGACAAATACTATGAATATAATGATGACTTGTTCCAAGAATTTCATAATCTAAAAAAAAAAATTAATACAGCAAATGATTTAAATAAATTTTCATCTTTAATTAAAAAATTGGAGAAAAATGTTACTATTTTTCACGCAAAAGTAATTAAAGATATAAGTCAAGGCTTCGATTTAGATTTAATTGGTTTTCACGGCCAAACACTTTACCATAATCCACAAGAAAAAATTTCTTTTCAATTAGGGAATGGAAATTTGTTATCTCAATTATCTAAAAAAATAATTGTATTTAATTTTAGGAAAAATGATATTGAAAATGGTGGCGAAGGGGCACCATTAACACCAATTTTTCACAAGTATATTTTAAAAACAAAAAAGATTTCATTGCCAGCTTGTATATTAAACATTGGTGGAATTTCAAATTTGACTTTAGTTAATAAGTTGAGCAATCATGAAATTTTAAGCAAAGATGTTGGACCAGGAAACTGCTTGATTAATGATTGGATACAAAATCACACTAGTGAAAAATTTGATTTTGAAGGTAGTGTTGCCAATAGAGGAAAAATTAATGAAATTATCTTGGAACAAGCTTTAGAAATACATGAAAATAACTTTCAAAAAAAAAATAGTATATCTTTAGATACTAATGATTTTGATATTTCATTTGCTAGAGGTTTGAATTTAGAGGATGGTGCTGCAACACTCACAGCTTTTTCAGCAAAAATAATTTCTACGAAAATCAATACATTTCTAAAAGATTATGAAAAAAAAAATATTAAAATAATTGTTTGTGGCGGAGGAAGAAAAAATAAAAGCCTAATAAAACAAATTAAACTTTATTCTCAAAAAAATTTATCTTTTTGTAATTCTGAAGATTTTGGAATCGATGGTGATTTTATAGAGTCCCAAGCATTTGGTTATATTGCCATAAGATCTATTTTATCATTACCAATATCATTTCCAGCAACTACTGGTTGTTCTTCCCCGTGTACAGGTGGAGAGGTAATTAGGTTTTAAATTAAAGCCGTTTTGTCTTTAATATATTTTTCAACTTCAATTTTAAGTTCTTTTTCTTTATCTTTAAAAAAATGATTTGCACTTCTAATTTTGGAAAATATCACCTCTACACCTTTCTGGCTTTTAATTCTATTGTCTAGCTCATTGATGCTATCTTTAGTAACTAATTCATCATTATCACTATAAACTACTTGCCCAGAAGTAGGACACGGTGCTAAAAAAGAAAAATCATATACATTTGGCTGAGGAGAAATTGCTATAAAATTATTTACTTCGGGACGCCTCATTATCAATTGCATACATATTAAGGCACCAAAAGAGAAACCAGAAACCCAACATTGACTATAATCCATGTTTTCTCTTTCTATCCAGTCAAGAGCTGCTGCTGCATCTGAAAGTTCTCCCTGACCATTATCGAACACACCATCGCTTTTTCCCACACCTCTAAAATTTATTTTAATTACAGAAAATCCATTTTCTAAAAAAATATTGTACATTAATTGCACTATTCTATTATTCATTGTTCCACCGTATTGTGGGTGTGGTTGAAGTACAATTGCAACTGGAGAACCGAACTTTGGATTTTTATAATACTTAGCCTCTAATCTTCCAGCTGGTCCAGGTATAAAAATTTCTAAACTTTTCTGTTTCATATTAATAATGATAATTAATTTCAATAAAAGATAAGTCTTATAACATGTTTTTATGCGTCAAATATCTTTTTTTAATTCAGAGTAATTTAGTAGGAATTAAATAAAAACTGTTGTAAAACAAGCCAAATTTATGAAACTAACTACTAAAGGCAGATATGCAGTTATGGCCATGGCTGATCTTGCATCTTATTCTAAGAATAAACCTGTAAGTTTATCTGAAATTTCTAAAAGGCAAAATATTTCATTAGCTTACTTAGAGCAATTATTTATTCATTTAAAAGATAATAAATTAGTTAAAAGTGTAAGAGGTGTAAAAGGTGGATATGTATTAGAGAGACCTGCATCCGAGATTAAACTTTCAAATATTTTCTACGCAGTTAATGAAGAGGTAAAAACTCTAAATTGTAAGAAAGATTCTAAAAAAGGATGCAATAACAAATCCGTAAAATGTATAACTCACAACCTTTGGGACAAGTTAGACAATCATATTAATGGATTTTTTGAAAATGTAAAATTAGAGGAGCTAGTACAAAGATAATGAGCAGCAAAATTATAGATACAAATAAAGAATATAAGTATGGTTTTACTACTGATATTGAAAGTTATAAAGCTCCAAAAGGATTAAGTGAAGAAACAATAAAATTTATTTCAAAAGAAAAAAGGGAACCTAAATGGCTTTTGGATTGGAGGCTTAAAGCGTATAAAAGATTAAAATCATTAAAAGAACCAAACTGGCAAAAACCAAAATATCCAAAAATAGAATATCAAGATCTGTATTACTATTCCGCTCCAAAAAGCACAAAAGATAAACCAAAAAGTTTAGAAGAAGTCGATCCTAAACTTATTGAAACATATAAAAAACTTGGCATACCACTAGATGAACAAAAAAGATTAAGCGGCGTAGCAGTTGACGCTGTTTTCGATTCAGTCTCTGTAGCCACTACTTTTAAAGGTGAACTGACAAAAAAGGGTATAATTTTTTGCTCTATCTCAGAAGCTATACAAAAACATCCTGATTTAGTTAAGAAATATTTAGGTTCTGTAAT
>MDTB01027251.1_pt1 | contig 15825 bp, 14 predicted proteins | sample 811161 | NCBI WGS metagenome assembly MDTB01 (sample SAMN05326650, study PRJNA326480) | marine metagenome | isolation source: seawater | place: Mediterranean Sea | collected 2009 | reverse complement strand
TTCTATAATAATTTCTTTCATTCTCTTCACTCGCTTTGTCTAAAGAGGCATTTAAAAATTTTCCTGGTTTGTAGAATATTTCTTCTACAACGCCAGCTATCGGAGTTCTATTCACATGGCAATTAAAAATATTCATAAAAATACTTATCTTTGTGTAAGTGTTAGATTCTAAATTTAATTCTTTAGGCCCTTGAACTTCCCCTATAAATGAAATTAGTCCGTCAGCTGGACTTACTAAAAATTTATCATCTCCAATTGAATGTCTTTCTGGGTCTCTAAAAAAATAATAAACCCAAATGGATATCAAAATTAAAATATTACCCAGTAAGCTAGAGATTGTTAACGCAATAAATGTGATGATTATGGAAATCGCTAAAAATTTATAGCCTTCTCTGTGGATTTTTGGGAAAATATTATTAAGCATATATTAAGTTTGATAATTTTTCATTAATATGTATAAAAATCACACTTAATCAATTTATTTTTTTTTTATGGCTAAAATAACAGTTAAAAATCCAGTAGTTGAGCTCGATGGCGATGAAATGACAAGAATTATATGGTCTTTTATCAAAGATAAACTAATCAAGCCTTATTTGGAAGTTGATCTTAAATATTTTGATCTTGGTATGGAGTCTAGAGATAACACTAATGATCAAATTACAATAGATGCAGCTAATGCCATAAAACAATTCGGTGTAGGGGTAAAATGTGCAACAATTACACCTGACGAAGCAAGAGTAAAAGAATTTAATCTAAAAAAAATGTGGAGATCACCTAATGGAACAATAAGAAATATCTTAGGTGGAACTGTTTTTAGAGAACCAATAATTTGTAAAAATGTTCCAAAATTAGTACCAGGTTGGACTAGACCAATTGTTATTGGTAGACATGCCTTTGGAGATCAATATCGTGCAACGGACTTTTTAATTCCAGGAGAAGGAAAAATGGAAGTTAAATGGACTTCAAAAGATGGAAAAGAAAAAAAAGAGTTTGAGGTATTTAATTTTACAGGTCCTGGAGTAGCTTTATCAATGTATAATTTGGATGAATCTATAAAAAATTTTGCAAGAGCTTGTATGAATTATGGTCTTGAAAGAAAATGGCCAGTTTATTTATCAACTAAAAATACTATTTTGAAAGCTTATGACGGAAGATTTAAAGATTTGTTCCAAGAAGTTTTTGAAAAAGAGTTTGCAAATAAATTTAAATCTTCATCAATTACATATGAACATCGCTTAATTGATGACATGGTGGCATGTGCTATGAAATGGAATGGTGCTTACGTATGGGCATGTAAAAATTATGATGGAGATGTTCAATCAGATACTGTTGCTCAAGGCTTCGGATCTCTAGGTTTAATGACAAGCGTATTAATGACGCCAGATGGTAAAACAGTAGAGTCAGAAGCTGCTCATGGAACTGTTACAAGACATTATAGAATGCATCAAGAAGGAAAAGAAACTTCAACTAATCCTATTGCATCTATATTTGCTTGGACAAGGGGTTTAGCTCATAGAGGTAAGCTAGATAATAATGATGCATTAATTAAATTTGCTTCAATTTTAGAAAAAGTGTGTGTTGAAACTGTTGAAAGTGGATCCATGACAAAAGATTTAGCAATATTAATTGATAAATCTTCAAAATATTTAACTACAAATCAGTTTTTAGAGTCAATAGACGGTAATTTAAAAAAAAAGCTTAATTAATTTTTTTACTTAAAGCTTTAAAGGCTTCTTCAATTTTATCTTTATTTACACCTCCAGCTTGAGCAAAATCCTTTCTTCCGCCTCCACCTTTCCCGCCCAGAATTTCAGCTGCTTCTTTTACAAGTTTGACAGCGTCAAATTTATTGATTAATTTTTCAGTGACGCCCACTGATACGCCAACTTTACCCTCCAAAATTGAAAACACAATTAAAACACCTTCTTTAATTTCTTTTTTTCCTTTATCGACAATATTTCTAAGTTCTTTTGAAGGTAAATCTGTAATAACTTGATATCTTAATATTAAACTACCCACTTTACTATCTTTTATAATATTTTTATTTTTGTCATTTATAATATTTTTAATTTTAATTTGATCAAATTGTTTATTTAAGTTTTTTAGATTTTCAGCTAGATTTAGATTATTATTAAAGTTGGGTTTAATCTTAAATTTTTCTAACTTGTTTTTAATAAAATTAATTTCATCATTTAATTTTTTATCTTTATTAGACTCACTATCTTTTTGTAATTTTTCATATTTGTCTAACTGCAAAGATCTTAGAGCTTCCACTCTTCTAACGCCTGATGCTATTGAAGATTGGTTTACTATTTTAAATCTTCCAATATCTGATGTATTTTTTACATGTGTTCCACCGCATAATTCAGTTGAAAAATAACTTCCGTTTTCACCACCCATAGATAAAACCCTTACCTCTTCGCCATATTTTTCTCCAAATAAAGCTAAAGCTCCATTATTCACTGCTTCTTTTGGGGTCATTATTCTAGTTTTAACCTCACTAGAACTAGCAACCATTTTGTTAACCATTTTTTCAATTTTTGTAATTTCTTCTTTTTCTATTGGTTTATTGTGACTAAAATCAAATCTTAATTTTTCAGAGCTAACTAAAGAACCTTTCTGAGTAACATGTTTGCCTAAAATTCTTCTTAAAGCTTCATGTAATAAATGAGTAGCAGAGTGATAAGCTCTAGCATCATTTCGTTTGTTTACATCAATTTCTAGCTGAACATTTTCTTTTACCTTGACTGAGCCTTTTTCTACTTTGCCGATATGGACATGTAAATCTCCCATCTTTTTTTGAGTATCAATAATTTTTATTTTACAATTTGATGTTTTAATAACCCCTTGATCTCCAACTTGACCACCTGACTCAGCATAAAATGGTGTTTGGTTTGTGATTATTTCTACTTCGTCATTTGTATTTGCTTGGTCAATAAATTTATCTTTTTTTGAAATTTTTAGTATTACACCTTCTGCTTTGTTAAATTCATAACCTAAAAATTCAGTTGGATTTAATTCTTCTCTGACTTTAAACCACTTTTCTTCAATTGATTTGTCACCAGATCCTTTCCAATTAGCTCTTGCTAAAACTTTACTTTTTTCCATTTCGTTCTCAAAAGCATGATTATCTACTTTAATATTTTTTGTTCTTAAAATATCTGCTGTCAAATCTAACGGAAAACCATAAGTATCATAAAGTTTAAAAGCGATTGAGCCAGGTAAAATATTATTTTTAACTTTGTTTAAATTTTCATCTAAAATTTTCATTCCTCGTTCAAGTAAGGAAGAAAATTTTTCTTCTTCATTCTTTAAAGTTTCTATTATTAGATCCTTACCTGTATTTAATTCAGAGTAGCTATTCTTCATCTCGTCTAATAAAACTTCAAATAATTTATAAAAAACAAGATTTTTGCTTCCAAGAGAATGAGCGTGCCTCATTCCTCTTCTCATTATCCTTCTTAAAACATAACCTCGTCCTTCGTTAGAGGGCAATATTCCCTCTGCAATCAAAAAACTGCTAGCTCTTAAATGGTCTGCTATCACTCTGTGACTTGCAATAGTTTTTTCATTTACCAAAGATTTAGTAATATCTGATGAAGCTGCTATAATTTTTTTAAAATGATCTATATTGTAATTATCGTGTGTGCCTTGAAGCACGGCCGTCATTCTCTCTAACCCCATACCAGTGTCTACCGAGGGTTTGGGTAAATTAATTCTTTTATTTTTAAAAACTTGTTCATATTGCATGAAAACAAGATTCCATATTTCTATATATCTATCTCCGTCTTGATTAACACTTCCTGGGGGTCCTCCTTTAAGTTTTTTTCCATGATCATAAAAAATTTCTGAACATGGACCGCAAGGGCCAGTATCTCCCATAGACCAGAAATTATCAGACGTTGAAATTTTAATAATTTTATTTTCACCTAAGCCTGCTATTTTTTTCCAAAGCTTAAAGGAATCATTATCTTCATGGTAAACTGTAACCAATAATTTTTCTTTAGGTAAACCAAAGTCTTTTGTTAATAAATTCCAAGCGTGAATAATTGCTTGTTCTTTAAAATAATCACCAAATGAGAAATTACCTAACATTTCAAAAAATGTATGATGTCTCGGCGTATAACCAACATTTTCAAGATCATTATGTTTGCCGCCCGCTCTTACACATTTTTGAGAGGTTACTGCAGTTTTAAATGGTTTTTTTTCAAGACCGGTAAATACATTTTTGAATTGCACCATTCCTGAATTTGTAAACATTAAAGTAGGGTCATTATTTGGGACTAAATTGCTTGACTCTACAATTTGATGATTATTTTTTTTGAAATAATCTAAAAATTTTTTCCTTACATCAGTCAGTAAATTCTGGCTCATACTCTATTAGATACAGATATTTTTTGAGTTGTCTATTTAGTTTTTTTCGTCTTCTACAAGACATATCTCAGACTTTGTAAGAAACCTTCTTCCTGTTCCATTATCTAATGAAAACATGCCGCCTATGCCCTTTACAGCGTCTATAGTTAAGTCAGTATGCTTCCACTTATCATGCTGATCCTCGTTCATGTAAAAGGGAGTTCCATCAATTTCGCCTAATTTTATGTCACTTGTTCCTACCATATACTCTTTAGCTGGAAAGCACATTGGTGCACTTCCATCGCAACAACCTCCAGATTGATGAAATAGGAGATCGTCCCCATGAACTTCCTTTAAGTCACTTAATAATTTTTTAGCTGATAATGTTGCTCTAACTTTCATAGTTATATGGCCTGTGAGTCTGTCACAGGCCATTATAATATATTGTTTAAAAGAATCCTAATTTTTTCTCACTGTAAGACACGTGTAAATTTTTCACTTGCCTATAATGATTTAACATCATTTTATGAGTTTCTCTTCCGATTCCAGATTGTTTGTATCCACCGAATGCAGCATGTGCTGGATAAGCATGATAACAGTTTGTCCAAACTCTACCTGCCTGTATCCCTCTACCCATTCTGTATGCAACGTTTCCATCTCTAGTCCAAACTCCAGCGCCTAATCCATAAAGAGTGTCATTAGCAATTTCTAACGCTTCTTTTTCATCTTTAAACTTAGTAACCGAAACTACTGGTCCAAAGATTTCTTCTTGGAATATTCGCATATTGTTTTTACCCTCAAAGATGGTCGGCTGGATATAATTACCTTTTTCCAAACCACTATTTAATTTAGCAACTGACCCTCCAGTTAGAACTTTGGCACCTTCTTTTTTACCTAAATCTAGATAAGATTTAATTTTTTCCATTTGTTCTAGTGAAGCTTGTGCTCCAATCATAGTTTCCATTTTTAAAGGATTGTCTTGTTTGACAGCTTTAGTCCTTTTTATAGCTTTCTCCATGAATTTATCATAGATAGAAGCTTGAACTAACGCTCTGCTTGGACAAGTACATACCTCCCCTTGATTAAGAGTAAACATGGCAAAACCTTCAAGACACTTATCAAAAAAGTCATCATCTTTTGACATAACATCTTCAAAGAAAATGTTAGGAGATTTACCTCCTAGTTCCAAAGTAATTGGAATTAAGTTTTGAGATGCGTACTGCATGATTAAACGTCCAGTAGTAGTTTCTCCTGTAAATGCTATCTTTCTTATTCTTTTAGAAGAAGCTAAAGGCTTACCTGCTTCAAGACCATAACCACTTACAATGTTTACTACACCTGGTGGTAAAAGATCTCCTATGAGTTCCATTAGAAGCAATATTGATGCCGGCGTTTGTTCTGCTGGTTTTAAAACTACACAGTTTCCAGCTGCTAATGCTGGCGCTAATTTCCATGTAGCCATTAATAACGGAAAGTTCCATGGTATAATTTGACCAACTACACCAAGTGGTTCAGGTATATGATAAGAATATTCGCTATTACTAATTTCAGCTACTGAGCCTTCTTCGGCTCTTATAACTCCAGCAAAATATCTCCAATGATCAACGACTAATGGCATATCAGCAGCCATACATTCTCTTATTGGTTTACCGTTGTCTAAACATTCTGCGGTAGCTAATAGATTTAAGTTTTTTTCTATAACATCCGCAATCTTTAAAAGAATGTTTGATCTTTCTGTTATTGAGGTCTTTCCCCATTCAGGAAAAGCTGCGTGAGCAGCATCTAACGCTGCGTCTACGTCTTTTTCATTCGAACGTGGCACCTGACATATTACTTCATTTGTAATTGGAGTAGTATTATCAAAATACTTTCCAGATTTTGGCTCTACAAACTTACCGCCAATATAATTCCCATATTTCGATTTGAATGGAAATTTCACTTTTAGGTGTGAAGTGTCAATGGAAGATGACATTTTCGAGCTTTTTGCTTGTGTGCTCATTTTCCCTCCTTATTGTTAATAGTAATATTAAAACTAATTAACCGAAAGATGTACAGTTTATTATATTAAAAGATTTACAAACTACAATCTTAAGTTGTTTTTATCAATTCCAGGTTGTTGTTTTGGGATGCGGGAGATATAAGATCTCCCGCTTTAAAGAGATGGCTATTTGTCTTCTTTGTCTTTATCGTTAATTTTTTCTTTAGATGAAGGATTTCCTTCCAATTCTTTTGAGATTGCAGCTGCTTCACCTCTTATTACCTTTTCTATTTCGGAAGCTACATTAGGGTTTTGTTCTAAATAGATTTTTGCATTTTCTCTTCCTTGTCCTATTTTTTCACCTTTATAAGCGTACCAAGCACCAGATTTTTCTACCACTCCAGCTTTAGTGCCGAGATCTACTAGTTCCCCCACTTTACTAATTCCTTTGCCATACATTAAGTCGAATTCAACGACTTTAAATGGTGGTGCAACTTTATTTTTTATTACCTTTACTCTAGTAGAGTTACCGATTATTTGTTCCTTATCTTTAATTGCTCCTATCCTTCTAATATCCATTCTCACAGATGAGTAAAATTTTAGTGCGTTTCCACCTGACGTAGTTTCAGGATTTCCAAACATTACTCCAATTTTCATTCTTATTTGGTTTATGAAGATGACCATAGTGTTTGATTTAGAAACAGATCCTGTTATTTTTCTTAATGCCTGACTCATCAGTCTAGATTGTAATCCAACATGGTGGTCACCCATCTCGCCTTCAAGTTCAGCTTTTGGTGTTAGTGCTGCTACTGAATCTACAACTATAACTGAAATAGAGCCTGATTTAATTAAAGTATCCGCAATTTCCAAAGCTTGTTCTCCTGTGTCTGGTTGAGAAATCAATAGTTCTTCAGTTTTTACGCCTAATTTCTTTGCATATACCGGGTCCATTGCATGTTCTGCGTCTACAAAAGCACAAATTCCACCTTTTTTTTGCGCTTCAGCAACAACTTGTAAAGCTAGAGTTGTTTTGCCTGATGACTCAGGACCGTATATTTCAATAATTCTTCCTTTTGGTAGTCCTCCAATTCCAAGTGCTAGATCAAGACTTAATGATCCCGTTGAAATGGCTTCAACATCTAGAGCTTGTTGCTGGCCGAGCCTCATAACCGACCCTTTTCCAAAATTTTGGTCTATTTGGCTAATAGCTGCTTCTAAAGACTTGTTTTTTTCTTTTAACTCCTGGTCTTTTTTAGCGTCTGTTTTAACTACTTTTAAACTGTTTTTATTCATTTTTTATCCTTTTTTTTGTTTCGAATCGTTAATACAAATGTACACATTTTGTTCTTTTTTTCAAGTTATAAAATATTTAATTAAAATACTAATTTTTAAGGTCTTTTAAGGTCAATTTACCTATGACAGATAAGAGCTCAAACTTTGAAGTTGCAAAATCTCTCTCAGCTTTAGCATTGTTGATTCTAGCGTTTAAAAGGAGACTTCTTGATTGAATCACTTCTAATGTAGTTCTTTGATTACCAGAGTCGTACTCCAAAGTAACACCTTCATTAGCAATTTCTGCAGCTTTTACTGCTGCTTGTGTAGATTGCAAAATACTAGCTGAAGACTTAAATACTGACCAAGCATTAGTCGTGTCTGTTTTTACTTCATTACTCATGTCTTGAAGTATTAAATTCATTTGTTCTTTCTTAAATTTTACTTTTTTTAATGAAGAATAATTTTCACCTCCTTTGAATAAGGGCCAAGTTACAGTGGCTTTGACTGTCTCTTGATCAATATCATCTACTGTTGAACTAAAATCCTTATTTTTTGATTGCGTATAGTTAACAGATGCGGATGGAGAAAAATCACTTTTTTTTATATCAACTTCTTTTTTTGATATTTCAAAATCTAATTTAGCTAAAATTAATTTAGGATTATTCGTTTTAGATAAATTGAGTGCTGACGATAAATTATCTGGTAAAATTGATTTAAGTTCATAAGAGTTACTTACATTATCCGGAGGAGCTAATCTCACGATTCTCTCAAAATTAGTTTTTGAAGTAGAAAGTTCTGTTCCAGAAGTTATAAATTTAGCTTTTGCATCCGCTAAAGATGACTCCGATTGAGCTAAATCGGTTAAAGTAATTTCACCTTTTTGCAATCTAAATCTATCAGACTCTACTTGGCGCTCAAAAAGATCTAGATTGTCTTTGTTGAATTGTTTATTTTTGATTCTATAAATTAAGTCATAATATGCGCTTGCAGATTTTAATAAAATTTCTTGTTCAACATTTAAAAGTTTAAATTTTGCATATTCTAATTCTAATTTTGATTTTTTAAAATTGTTATAACCTTCAAATCCTTGAAAAATTTTTTGATCAATAGATATTTCTTTTGACTCTGATTCATTACTAGTATCAGCAAGTACATTTCCACTTTGATCAGTTCGATCTAAATTTTGTTTACTGCTTTTAGTGCCTGATAAAGATATACTGGGTAAAAATTGACTTCTGGAAATACTTATGTTTTCTTCAGACGCTTTAAAATTTTTTCTTTCGGCGTTTAACTGAGGATTACTTTTATAAGCAGACTCTAAATATATTAAAAGGTCTGAGGAAATAACTGAGCTTGAGTATAAAAAAAATACTATGATATATAAATATTTCATTTTAATTAAATTTAATTTTTGTCAACCTGTGTTTTGTATCTAAACAAAGAACTGTATTTGCTTTTTTATTTAAATCTTTAATCATTTGTTTAGTTATTCTTTCATAATGCATTATAAACCTTTTTATCTGAGTAGAATTCATAGTTTTTTTATTTTTCTTAGTCAAGCTAAGTTTGGTTTCTTGTAATAATCTCCATTTATAAACACTTTTAAAATTTGGAACTTTAAGAAAAATTAAATGGTTTATCTTTTTAAAAATTTTAGAATAATTTTTTTTTAATTCATTATTTACTTTATTTCTCCAAACTAGTTTTTTATCATACTTTTTTTCTAATGTGTTTATAGGCTTGATTAGACCTTGTTTGCTTTGATGTCTAGCTCCAACGCACCAGCCTTCAAAAATGATTATATCAGGACGTTTTTTTACCAAAGTCCATTTAGACCTAGGTTCTCTATCATCTGTAGATTTATCAAACCGAGGTATTAATACTGGTTTAAAGTATTTTCTTTTTAACGAATTTAATACTAAATAAAGTAATTTTACATCATGTGTACCTGGAACGCCTCTAGTTAAAAATAATTTATGTAATTTTTTTGACATCTTTTTTCTTTCATTGAGGGTTTTATAAAAATCATCCATTGAAAAAAAAACTACTCTTAATCCATGAAGTTTTTCTAAAATAATTTTAATGATTTGTGTTATTGTGCTTTTTCCAGAGCCTTGGCCTCCTGATAACCCTATAACTCTAATTTTTTTACTTTTTACATGGTCTTTAAAAATATTCTCACAAATAGGTAAATAAAATTTATTTAATTGTCCAATTTTGTCGTAAAAAGGCTCACCTTTTATCTTTTGTTGTTTTAGAAAATTTAAATAAAAATTTTTAGCTTTTTTTAAGTTACTCATTGAATAACTCTTATAGTTTATTTTTTGTCTAAGGGGTGATTTGCTCCATCATTAACTCCTACGTTTTCAAGTTTCAACGGGTCCACTCCTTCTAAACAAGCAACATTAATTCCATACATATTTGGATTTGACCTTGGATTGTGGTGAGTATAAATACCGCAAATAGTACAAAAATAATGTTTCGCAACTTTCGTATGGTATTGATAAAGTTTTAATTTACCCTGCCCTCTTACTATTTTAAAATCTGCAGGACCTACCATAGTCATAATGGCTCCTTTTCTCTTACACAATGAGCAATTACATCTTAGTACTTTAGTAAGAGGTTTAGGGATATTCACATCGATCTCTACTTCGCCACAATGGCAAGTCAATTTCTTCATCATAATTATTATTTTAAGTTAACTTCTCGTAGATTAATAGACACAAAAATGTATATGTTGTAATTTTTATCCACAAATACACATTATGAAGATTAAATGTTCTCGTTTTGATTCTTTTTTGATTCATCTTGGGACTCATAATACAACCTTTTAGTGTAAGATATTTTCTACACTTTCTATATTTTTTTCAGAATTAATTAAATTTTTTGTGCTTTCTCTTAACGAGACTAAAAAAATAACTAAATTAAAGAAAACGATTAAAAATATTAAAAAAGATAAGTTAATCAACATAAAAATTGAAAGATAATTAATTAATATAATGAAAATTGTAGATCTTACGAATAAATTATATTTAAATACTGCCATTATAGATAAAGAATGAACTATTAGTTTAAAAATAGACATTTGAGATGGTCCACAGTATCTAATTCCTCTGATCGAATCTGTAGAATTGAGTTTTTTTATATATTTTTTTAAAGTACCAGAAAAGCTGCTCCAGAGACTAGATTTGGATGAAATGTGAATTACATCTTTTTTAGTTAAGCAACTGTAGTTTCCAAAATTCACATTCTTTCCAGTAAAAATCATTGTAATAAACTTATGAGCCTTATATAGAATTTGAAATATTGGACCTTCTGATCTTTTAATTCTTTTTGCAACAACAGAAATGTCAGGGGTTTCTAAAGCTTTTTTTATTATTAATTTTAACTCTTCCGGCCGGTCTTCACCATCTCCATCCATCAAAATAATATGATCAAAATCAAAATTCTGTGAAATATACCTTAAGCCAAAAGCATTGCACCTAGCATGTCCTCTGTTTTCCTTCATATTGATTATTTTTGTAGCCTTAAAGTTAGGTAAATTTTTAATAGAAGGTTTTTTTATGCTTGAAGCGTCATTAATAATAAAGCATTCAAAGGAATGGTTGCTAAAATCTTTTAAATTTTCATTAATTTTAAATAAAAGTTTGTCCAAGGATTCCCAATCATTATAAACTGGGATCATAATTTTAAAAATTACCATCTAGCTCCAATCATACAAATACCCTGACGTTTAATACTTCCAAACTCACCCGGACAGATAGATTTTAAAATTTTTGCATTTCCAACATAAATTACACCGCCATCTATAGTTAGATTATTTAATTTTGGATTTAAATTATTTATCCATTTAGGCCGTGAACTTAAATGATATGACAAATTACCAGCTAGCCATTCATCACCTACAATATATGCAATCTTATTTCTAAAATTTTTATCCCACCTTGTTTGCACTAAATAAGAGATATCTTTCCCTGGGTAATCTGTTCTTTTTAAATCATTAGATAAAGAAACATATAAATATAATGAAGGAGACAAAATAAATAAAAAAAGGAAAACAAATAAAAATTTTTTTAAATTATTTATTATTATTTTTTTCTCTAAGAAATAAATAAAAAATAAACCAAAAAATAAATAAAAAGGTGTCATCCACATTGTCTTAATTTTTGCACCAATTACTAAAGAAGTAAAAAACATTAGAATCAAAGGAAGAAAATTAATTACTAATAAAAAAAATTTTTTATTATCACGTATATTAATTTTCATCTTAAATGTTTTTAAAATAATTGCTAACAAAATCCAAAAAGGAATCAAAATTCCTATTTGTTTCAAGACGAATAAAAAAGGAAATTTTATATGATCAAAAATAGTCGACTCTTTAAGTTCAGTTCTTTTTAGAGCATAATCTATAGTAATGTAATTATTTTCGTGTAGCCAAATTAAATGGGGGAATATTACAACAAAAAAAACAAATAGCGATATCAAGTATTTTTTATTAAAATTATTTTTGTGAATTGATGTTAAAATAAAAAATATTGTAATTGATGCCAACAAATAAATAAATAAATAATGAGATAAAAATCCTATTCCTGCAAAAACTCCGAGAAGAATCCAATTTATGTTTTCATTAGTCTTAAAGCTCAACCAGCTAAAATAAACTGTCAAAGCCCAAAATAATGTTTCGCAAATATAGACGTTGAATTCTGGGGTTGTGTAATTATAAAAAAAAATTCCCTCAAGAGCAAGTACTGCAATTAAGCTATAAATTTTATTATTAAAATAAATATTAGAAAATTTCCAAACTATAAAAAAAGCTGTAACAATAAATATTTGGCTTAAGAAATAATATGCCCAATCATTGTTTCTGAAAATCTGATAAAATATTTCAACAAAAAAAGCGCTTGCTGGAGGGTGTTTTGCAAATCCCCACTCTAGATTACTTCCCCAAGCTAATGCCTCGATTGTATCTAATGGTAAATTTGGATTACTAAAAGAAGGTACAAGAGTCCATATAAGTAAATGAGAGAATAGAAAAAAAATGAGAATTTTGTTTATATTTTTTTTTTAATCATTTTTACACAAATTAATACAATTTATAGACTATTGACACGTATAATTTCGAACATATACTCGCCCACTTTAAAGAATGACAAAAAAAGCAGTAAAAAAACGATACACCCCGAATAATAAAGAAAAATATATGTGTGCAAAACACAAAAAATTTTTTTCCGATGAGTTAGTAAAATGGAAAAAAGATATTATTCAATCTAATAGCTTAACCAATCTTTTAAACTCATCTGATGATAACGTTTCTTCAGCAGATGTAGTAGACCAGGCTTCCTCTTATACTGATAAGTCAGTAGAGATGAAATCTTTAGCTAGAAGTAGAAAGCTAATTGAAAAAATTGATGCTGCGCTTCGCAGAATTAAGGATGGAACTTATGGTTTTTGTGTAGAAACTTCTGAGCCAATAGGTCTTAAAAGACTAATGGCTAGACCGATAGCTACTCTTTCAATAGAGGCTCAAGAAAAACATGAACGAGACGAAAAAATTTTCATAGACGATTAGACTTTAGGAATTACTTCACCTCTATTCAAAAAATCATACCCTTTTTTAACAGCTGGTCTTTTTGCAATTTCATCATACCATCTAGCTAAGTTTTTAAAATTTTTAAGACCTATATCATGCCAATCATGCCTTGCAATCCAAGGAAAAGTTGCAATGTCTGCAATAGTATAATCCTGGCAGGCTAAAAATTTTGACTTTTCTAACCTTTGATCTAATTCTTTGTAAATTCTCTCTGCTATTTTAAAATATCTACTTTCACCAAATTCACTTTTTCCAGGGTTGTAATGATGAAACTGATGGTGTTGGCCTAACATAGGTCCCACATATGCCATTTGACCCATTAACCATTGATTAATATCTGTTCTTTGATTTTGGTCATAAAATTTTCCACTTTTTTCTCCAAGATAAATCAGTATAGCGCCAGACTCGAAAATACTGATATCTTTATCGTGATCAATAATAACTGGAATTTTACTAAAAGGACTTAATTTTTTAAATTCTGGTTCAAACTGTTCGTCTTTATTTATATTAACTTTTTTAACTTTATATCTAAATTTAATTTCTTCCAACATAATTGAAATTTTCTTACCGTTAGGAGTATCGGCAGTCAAAAGTTCTATCATTTTTTTCCTAATCTATTCTGTATAGTTTTTGATGAAGTAGTAAATTCAAATCTATATTTTTCATTTGGTCTAGCTCTTTTAAAGCATTCTACTGAAGCCAAAGCTACTTCGTGAAAACCAGACAAAATTAATTTAAGTTTCCCGGGGTAAGAACAAATATCTCCTACAGCGAATATGCCCTTTTTATTAGTTTCAAAATTTTTTGAATTTACCTCAATAGTTTTTTTATCCATATTTAGACCCCATTCAGCGATTGGCCCAAGCTGCATAATTAAACCAAAAAAGCTTAATATTATATCTGATTTAATTTTCTCAGTTTTTCCATCATCAAATTTTAATGTAATAAACTTTATGTTTTTATCACCTTCTATGGACACTAATTGACAAGGTGTTTTAATTGAAATTTTTCCTTCTTTTTCAAGTTTTTTAATTTCTGTCAATGTGTGAGGCGCTCCTCTAAATTCATTTCTTCTATGAATTAAATTAATTTTTGAAAATTTTGAAAGCTCTAAAGCCCAATCTAAAGCTGAGTCACCACCTCCAAAAATTGAAATGTCTTTATCTTTAAAAACCTCCTTATTTTTTACTGAATAAAATATTGATTTGCCTTCAAATTTTTCTGCTTCTTTTAAAGAAAGTTTTCGAGGCTCAAAAGACCCAACGCCTCCAGCAATAATTATATTAGCAGCTGTAAACTCGTTATTGTTATTTGTTTTAACAATCCAACTGTCTTTATCTTGCTTTACCTCATCGACTCTTTCATTATAAAAAAATTCTGTATTAAAAGGCTTAATTTGTTCTAGCAAATTTTTTGTTAACTCTTCTCCTGTACACTCTGGAACGGCCGGAATATCATAAATAGGTTTATCCGGATAAAGCTCTATGCATTGTCCACCAGCTTTATCAAGATTGTCTATGACTATAGATTTTAGACCTTTGATGCCTAATTGATGTACTGCAAATAAACCTACAGGGCCCGCACCAATAATTATTACATCTGTTTTTTTCATTAAGATTGTTTCTCAGGTGTTGTTACTGTAAGTCCATCTAATTCATCAGTAACTATTATTTGACAACTAAGTCTGCTATTTTTTTTTGGTTCGTAAGCCATATCAATCATATCAACCTCTGAATCTTCTGCCTTAGGTAATTTATTTAACCATTTTTCTTCGACATAAACATGGCAAGTGGCGCATGCCATTGATCCACCACAGTCTGCATCAATACCCGGAATATTATTTTGAATTGCTCCTTCCATAACTGTGAGACCTTTTTCAACTTCGATAGTATTCTTATTTTTAGTGCTGTCGATATAAGTAATTTTAGGCATTGATTAAATATATGCTCAAAAAAAAATAGGGCAAGTAGTTAAACTCGCCCTATTTTATAGATCAAATCTAATTATCTAGAAGATAATCTTGTATTTTGCATTGCAGCTGCCCAAATCACAAGACCAAAAGCGATCTTGTTAACAAAGTCAGCTAAATTGTAAATGATGTTTAATGCATTAGCATCTACACCACCAGTTAGATAACCAAATACATATCCAAGAGGATATATAGCCCAACCGATAGTTACGATTATTCTCATAGCACTAAACGCAGTAGTCATAGCTTTATTTCCACCTTTGGCAGCTAATTGACCTGCTTCACCAGAAAAGATTTCAAATAGTATGTAAATCCATCCTGCCATTCCAATGATAAATCCTACCATAGGTGCAATGTATCCGGCTTCTCCTATGTATCCACCGATTAACATTACTAAAGAACCTATTAATAGTTTCCAGAATATTGAGCTTGGAACTTTTTTAACAGCAGCCAAGATCAAATAGAATTCTATCATTTGAAGTGGTACAGTGATTAACCAGTCAATATATCTGTATACTGTTGGTGTGTCTCCTGTGCTTACCCAAACTTCTCTCATGTACATGTAATGAACAAATGCAACACCAGTAACTAGTCCAGCTACTGTGATTGATGTTCTCCATGATGCAGCTACCGTGTTTCTTTCAGCAAAAAAGAATACAG
>MDTB01137598.1_pt1 | contig 15827 bp, 17 predicted proteins | sample 811161 | NCBI WGS metagenome assembly MDTB01 (sample SAMN05326650, study PRJNA326480) | marine metagenome | isolation source: seawater | place: Mediterranean Sea | collected 2009 | reverse complement strand
TTGGTCCAAAATATAATCCTGGCTCGCCCAAATTTTTCACTTTTTCACGCTGTTCGGGGGACAGCTTCTTCTTAATCCAAATGAATTTTCGTCCATCATTAAAATTTTTAATCACCTTTTCAAAAATTAGGTTAGGAAAAATTTCTACTAACGATGCAGCAACCTTTTCTTTATCAATCAATTCATGTGGATGTGCGTACAGAGAAAACGTCCGTAAATTTGTTGCTAAAACTATACCATTTCTGTCAACAATTTTAACTCTCTTGTGATACAAATTTCGACCTATATCGGAACTAGCCAAATACTCGGGGCCGTCTGAAGCAAGAATGAACATCTTTGCTCCAATCAAAACAAAGCCCATTACAAAAGCTCCCATCAACAATATTATTCTAGGCCGGGCTTTATTTTTCTCAGCAAGTATCTTCTGATGCAACCGCTTTAGGCGTTCTTCCGACTCAATTATCTTTGGATCAACTCCAGCTTCTCTGGCCTGCAAAACTCGGATTAACGGTCTCAAGGGATTTCGTATCACTTCTTCTAATCCTCAGAATTTCTCGATAAATCTATTGGATTATCAATTTTAGGCAACTTTAGATTCCTAAAATCCTTAAAAGTAACGGTATCAATTTTAGCATAATTATCTGGAGCTAAGGGCATTAGAGATAACTCCTCGAAGAAACGTTCAGCTAGCTCGCTCAGTCGATCCGGTCTATTTAAATATGACCACTCTCCTTCCAACATGATCAGTTTGTCTTCTTCTTTTCGAATTTGCTCTTTAATTAATTTTATCCTTTTGACCACTGCACGCGTTTCATAGTTTACTTGATACGCCCATGTCGCACAAAATATTACACATCCTATGGAAAAAAAGTAAAATACGTACCTCATTAGTGCTCTCCAATCTTAAACGGAACATTCGGAAAGGTTCTGCTTAATTTGTCGCCTAAAAAGCAACTTTCGGATACTTTCTGGGAAACTCTTAATTTTGCTGATCTAGCTCGCGAATTTTCAGAAATTTCTAATTGGCTCGGCTTTATAACTTTCTTAAACAACGCCTTAAATGTTGGTGTAACTGCCACCTGCTGAGGCAAAAATCTATTCACTCCAAGACGCGAACTACTTCGCTCTTTTACAAAATGTTTAATTACTCTGTCTTCTAGTGAGTGAAAGCTTACTACCGCCAATAGGCCCCCCATTGATAATATTTGTTCTGCTGCTATCAAGCCTGCCTCTAATTCAACTAATTCGTTGTTAACGGCTATCCGAAGCGCCTGAAAAGTTCGCGTAGCCGGATTAGTGGGGCTCCTTTTTCTATGCCTTGATTTTTTACACACTCTTGAGACAAGAGTGGATAATTGCATGGTCGTCGAAATTGGGGTTTTAGACCGCTCAAGTACAATCGCTCTAGCTATAGATCTTGCAGCAGGCTCCTCTCCATAGTAAAAAATAATGTCTGCCAAATCCTTTTCATCTACTTTATTTACTATTTCAAACGCGGATACCCCCTTACACGACATCCGCATATCCAAAGGGCCATCTCTCTGAAAGGAAAAACCACGATCTGCTTGGTCTAACTGCATAGATGAAACGCCAAGATCGAAGACGACCCCTGAAACCTTACCTACGCAGTATTTTGGAATTATTGCACTCAACGAGGAAAAACTTCCCCAAACCAATCTCGCTTTATATCCAAACTTTTCCTTAAAGTTTTCCAAATAATTTAAGATATTTGGGTCTTTATCTATACCAATTACTTTCTCCGCCCCTGCTCCAAGAAGAGCTTTACTATAGCCCCCTGCCCCAAAAGTACAGTCAACCCAAGTACCTTTAACAGGTGAAACAGCATTAATAAATTCATTGACAAGTACCGGGTTATGCTTCGACTTATCCCCCAGAAGCGCGCTCATTAACCTGCCTGAGAAAAATTTGATTGTAATAGGCGCAGAGGATTATCGGTTTCAGTATAACTATCAAATTCCCGCTCTAGATCATGCATATCCTTTTTATACAGTTCAGGCTCCCAGATTTGAAATTTGTCTCCCATCCCGATTAGAATAGCTTCATCAGAAATCCCAATCATTTGTCTCAGCTTTATCGACAAAACCAATCGACCGTTATCATCTATTTGAGCATAAGAAGACTGCGTATTTAACATTCGCTCTAATATCTCTCGTTCACGAGAGTATCTCGGAAGCTTTGATACTAAATTGTCGACCTCGTTAATCGCCGCGATAGAATAACCCTCTATACATCGTCTTTCTTTCCGACCATAAACCAGTGCGCATGATGGGTTCTGACCGGATATAAAATCTGGATCACCTTCTTCTAAAACTCTTCTAAATTGAGCGGGAACCGACACTCTACCCTTGCTATCCACCTTGTGTATAGATTCTCCCCGAAACCGTCTCATCGCTTTGTATTCCGATCCGCAAATTACTAGTCTAAACCAAACAAACCGGCGAATCGCTTTTTTTCAGCACAATTCGCCGGTCATTTACTCAGGAACTGTCCGATACATTTATCTGCTCACTTTAGTACCGAACTGTACTTTTTAACAATTATCAGCTCCTGTATGAAACCTGCTCATAATGGGTTATTACCCTTATTAGAACTTACTGATATTGTAAGAACTGGTCTATCATGGAATTTTATGGAAATCAATGGGAATTTATACCTTTTTTAGTTTTTTTTTGTTTTATCTATATGTTGTCCCTGGGTAAAGAATAGTCACCAAATATGCCTTATTTCAGGGACAAGCTGAGTGCGGATGGTCTATAAGCCGGATTCTGTAATGATTAATATATCACGGTGACTATTCATCTAGATTTACTGTTACCAGCAAATTCAAGCAATCTACCCGAGCTGCAAAAAATGGAGTATTTCAAGGTTGCCCTTACGCAGCTCCTATTTGATCTTGCTCCTGACGGGGCTTGCCATGCCTAATGTGTTACCACATTAGCGGTAAGCTCTTACCTTACCTTTTCACCCTTACTCACATTTTGAGCGGTATATTTTCTGTGGCGCTTTCCCTCAAGTTTCCTCGGCCGGGAGTTACCCGGCGTCATTTCTCCTTGGAGTCCGGACTTTCCTCGTGCTTCCACGCAGTCACCCGACCATCCGCCTCAAAATGTTACTTAGAAAACATGGTCAAGGTCAAATATTTTCTCAAAATCTGATTACTTTTAATTTTAGGATTCAGCTATGTTGTCCAGATTTTTTTTCAAAGAAATAGGGTCTACTTCCCTAATTTCTCCTGTTGATAAATTCGCTAGCTGAAAAGGTCCGAAACTTATTCTTATTAATCGATTAACTTGTAAATTTATTTCCGTAAAGGTTCTTCTAATTTCTCTATTACGTCCCTCGGTTAAACCAACGGTGTACCACCTATTAGCTCCTTGTCCACTATCTACAGATATACTCATCGGTCTAAATGACTCCTTCGCTATAATCATTCCTTTACGGAGTCTATCCAATGATTTGTCGCAGTGAACCCCTCTTGCTCTTACCCTATATTTTCGGATAAGGCCGGTACTAGGCAATTCTAGTTTCCTCTTTAACGCTCCGTCGTTGGTCAATAATAGTAAACCTTCAGATGAAATATCTAACCTTCCAACCGACATTAAGCGCGGCAATTCTTTTGGCAATTTATCAAAAATAGTTTCACGACCACTTTCATCGGAGTCCGTGGTTACCAGCCCTTTTGGTTTAAAATACCGCCAAATTCTAGTTGGTTCTACACGCCGTATGGCTTTGCCAAAAACTTTTATTTCGTCACTAGCTCGAACCTTGATTGAAGGGTCCAAAACAGTATTTGTATTGACGCTAACTTTGCCTGATCGAATTAGCTCTTCTGATTTTCGACGAGAAGCCACCCCTGCTCTGGAAAGTTTTTTTGCTATTCTCTCAGGTATGTCCAATATGTATCTCTCTTGTTGAACCAGACTTTTATCGTATAAGTACTAATAATCCAAGTGATTGTTTCGGGAGAGACAATGTTTAACTCATTTATGAAATTAGCCCTAGAAGAAGCAAAACTGGCAAAATCGCTCGGAGAAGTTCCCATTGGCGCGGTAATCCTTAACAAAAAAAATGAAGTTTTGGCGAAGGGTCGTAATTTAAGTCGATCATTGTGTGATCCTACTGCCCACGCAGAAATAATGGCAATACGAGAGGCGTGTTTTAAACTTAAAACTGATCGTTTAATAGGTTGCTCTCTTTACGTAACGCTAGAGCCATGTCCAATGTGTGCGAGCGCTATTTCAATTTCCAGAATTAGTAACCTTTACTATGGAGCTTCCGATCCTAAATCAGGCGGAGTAGAAATAGGACCACAAATATTTTCTCACAATCAAAGCCACTTTAAACCAAATATTTTTCAGGGTTTCTGCGAAAAAGAAATCAATTATCTCATGACAGATTTTTTCAAAGAAATTCGCAAAGCGCAAAAGTTTTCCAAATGAAAAAATTGTATGTTTTTGTCAATCCAAGTTCCTCAGTGAATTATTAACAGCTTGCAGTGTATTAGCTGTCAATATAAACTTTAAACAAATAAAGACTGATAAATGATGGAGGTATCATGAGCATTGATCCCAAAACTGCAAAAAAAATAGCAAAGTTAGCACAAATTGAAACAAATGAAAACGAATTGGAACATTTGTCAAAAGAGCTTTCAAATATTTTAAAATTTATGGAACAATTAAACGACGTTGACGTCACAAACGTAGCACCACTTACATCTGTTACCCCTATGGAGCTAAAACTTCGAAGTGACGAAATTACAGATGGAGACAAAAGAAGTAAGATATTGATGAATGCTCCAGTACAATCAGAAGGTTTTTTCGCGGTTCCCAAGGTGATAGAGTAGTATCATGGGCGAACTTTCAAAGTTATCAATAGCAAAAGCCCGTGATGGTCTAACAAAAAAAGAATTCAGGGCCACTGAATTAGTTCAGGACTGTCTAACAGAAATACAAAACTCTAATGCTCTAAATGCATTCTGTTTGGTGACAGAAGAACTGGCATTTCAGCAAGCAGAAAAGGCAGATCAGCTTTTAGAAAAGGGAGAACCTTCTGCACTAACTGGAATTCCTATTGGTATAAAAGATATATTCTGTACTAGAGGAATAAAAACGCAGGCCGCATCTAAAATTTTGGATAAATTTACCCCTCCTTATGAGAGTACGGTCACAGAAAATCTGTGGAACGCTGGAGCCATAATGCTCGGAAAAACAAATATGGACGAATTTGCCATGGGTTCTTCAAATGAGACCTCTGTATACGGCCCGGCTATTAACCCATGGAGGGAGAAAGGTTCTTCACTGGAGTTAACGCCCGGGGGATCGTCTGGCGGCTCGTCTGCAGCTGTTGCCGCAGATTTATGCTTGGCTTCGACCGGCACGGATACTGGGGGGTCCATCCGGCAACCTGCAGCATTTACAGGAACGGTTGGCCTTAAACCTACGTACGGAAGATGCTCCAGGTGGGGAATTATAGCCTTTGCATCATCATTAGATCAAGCAGGGCCAATTACAAAAACTGTCAGGGATAGTGCGATACTCCTTTCAGCTATGGCCAGCCACGATATTAAAGACAGCACGTCATCTGATATTTCGGTCCCTAATTTTGAGACTTTCCTAGACCAAGATATCAAGGGGAAAAAAATTGGAATACCAAAAGAATATAAATTGGACGGTATGTCCTCGAAGTTGGATACCTTATGGAGAGATGGTGCAAAAAAACTAGAGTCAGCAGGCGCACAAATAATTGAAGTTTCGCTACCACATACTTTATACGCGCTGCCTACATATTACGTAATAGCTCCAGCTGAAGCTTCATCAAACTTGGCGAGATATGATGGCGTTCGATATGGTCAAAGATCTGATATTAGCAATGACGAAAGTATATATGATATGTACAAGAAAACACGTCGTGATGGGTTTGGGCAAGAAGTGAAACGTAGAATTTTAATTGGAACATACGTTTTGTCTGCAGGGTTTTATGACGCTTACTATATGCGGGCCCAAAAGGTAAGAACGCTTATTCAAAAAGACTTTTCAGACGCCTTTAATAGAGGCATTGATGCTTTTTTGACTCCAACAGCTCCAACAGCAGCCTTCAAATTAAATGATGAAACAAAAAAAGATCCACTAGAGATGTATTTAAATGATGTATTCACAGTTACCGTAAATTTAGCTGGATTACCGGCTATAAGTGTACCCACAGGGGAAGATGAAAAAGGATTGCCACTTGGTTTACAACTTATTGGCAAACCATGGGCTGAAGGTCAACTTTTACAGATAGCAGACGTTTTGGAAAAAGAGAGCAACGCTAAATTGAAGCCATTTCGTTGGTGGTAACTATTAATGAAGAAAAAATATAACCGTATAGCTTGCACGTTACTTTGTTTAGTATTATGTATCGCATGCCAAAACTCAGAATTGAATGAAACTAAAGAGATTGAAATAACTTTATCGTCGGACAATGGAAGGCTTGACCTTGCAGAATTCACTTTTGAACAGCAACAAATAGAAAAAAAAGAAGCAGCTGGGAAATTAGCGGAAGCTAGAGAGAATAGGGTCGTTGTAAATCCGGATGAATTACAAGATATTGAGATTGATTTGGAAACTAATATTGCGGTTTACGCAAGAACGACAGAAAACGTTCGCGGAAAAAAATCCTACAATAGATTAAAGAGGAAAAAAAATGGTTTAGATCCTTGTACGCGCTTCATCGTAAAAGACGATGCCCAGCGCTATTTTTTAGCTAGAGGCGGGCCCAAAAAAGATTTGTTCGGGCTTGACCCGGACGGTGACGGTTTTGCATGCGATTGGAATCCTGAGCCGTTTACGAAAGTAATAGTTCAATAGTACTCAATAAAACATTGTCTCAAACGGATCGTTACATTTGTTTAAATCAGTTCCATAAAATTTAACCACCACATTTAGGAAAAGAATCAATGCTAATTTTTAAAGTGCTCAGACCGGAAGAGTTTATGAGTCTTGAAACTGGTTCCTTCTCATGCGGCTCTAAAACTGACACAAAAGATAGGTTCATTCATTTTTCAACAAAGGAACAATTGAAAGGAACTTTAGAGAAGCATTATCCAGGTGAGCAAAATCTTATTTTAATGGCAGTAGAGTCTAAAACTTTGGGCGAAGCTCTTGTTTGGGAAGAAGGACGACAAAATCAGTTATTTCCTCACTTTTATGGAAAATTACAATTTGATCATGGCTTGTGGTACTCACCATTGGAATATCAGGGCAATAGCTATATTTTTCCCTCGGGGTTTTGAAATGCGTAATATGATTCAAAAGTTTGGAATGGGCGTTCTTCAAAGGTTAGAGCCAGAGTTATCTCACAATTTAGCACTTCTGGTACTACGTTCTAAACTTTACCCAATTATCAAACCAGGTCACTATCACCGTTTAAGTACAAACCTCGCTGGTATGCGACTTACGAATCCAGTAGGCTTAGCTGCAGGCTTCGACAAAAACGCTACTGCTTTAGAATCAATAACCAAAATTGGTTTTGGTTTTGCAGAAATAGGCGCCGTAACTCCACAACCACAGCACGGAAATAAGAGGCCCAGAGTTTTCAGACTGCCGGAGGAGGAGGCCATAATTAATCATTTCGGTTTCAATAACCACGGCATGGAAAAAATTAATAAGCGATTAGCAAAATATCACGGCAAATGTTTAATTGGTTTAAATATTGGAGCTAATCGCGATAGCTCAGACATTAAATCAGACTTTTCCCACGTTTTAAAAAAGTGCGCAGATAACATTAATTTCGCAACAATAAACATTTCATCACCAAACACAAAAAATCTACGAGAGCTTCAGAAAGGCAATCAACTAGATGAGCTTTTATCGCAAATAATGATCCATTGCCAAAAAACCTCAAAAACTAAACCAATTTTTGTAAAAATTGCACCAGACCTTGAACTCACCGAGTTGGAAACAATCGCAAATGTTTGCGCAAACTACAACATATCAGGAATTATAGCAACAAACACATCAAATAATAGTCGTATACTTGAAAACCCAGCAAAATACATTCAGGGAGGAATCTCTGGGAGGCCTTTATTTTCAAAATCAACAAAAATTTTAGCTCAACTATCTAAAATTACCGAGGGCGAAATTCCGCTTATAGGAGTGGGAGGTATCTATTCAGGCGAAGACGCTTATTTAAAAATTTGTGCTGGAGCCAGCGCCGTGCAATTATATACGGCATTAACATATAAAGGACCTACTCTAATAGATACTATCCTAAAGGATTTAGATCGACTTTTAGAAATTAATGGCTATAAAACCGTTGAAGAAGCGGTCGGCACCAAAAGACAAGAATTTATTTAATAGCTATTTCTTGTTATCCGCGGATAATATCGAAACAAGAAATAAGCTCGGGCGAGCAAGAATAAATTAATAGAGGCCCAAAAAGCATGATTGCTCCCGAAAATATTTAATATAAAAAAGACCCCACAGTAGAAGATAAATGCCTGAACCATAGCCTTTTTCATATAAGAAGTTTCTGTTGATCCGATAAATATACCATCTAGTATCCAAGCGAATACTCCAGTTACTGGGGTTATAGCTGCCCAAAACAGATATTGATTTGCTATCTCTCTCACAATTTGCCTTATAACCATCATCGCAATCAGATTTGCACCGAAGAAGAAAAAGAAAATAGAAAAAAATAATGCCCCTGAAACTGCAAAAATTGTACACTTTTTTACGGCCTCTCTGACGCTTTTCTTTGACCGGTTTGCAAGCGAAATCCCCACCAAAACCTCAGCCAAAAATGCAAAGCCATCGAGCACATATGCAGCAATACTAAGAAAATGTAATAAGATTTGGTTGGCAGCCAAAGTAACAGTTCCAAATGTTGCGCTGATGTAAATATAACTTACCATCACCACTTCTAATATGCTCGAACGAATAAAAATGTTAAAATTAACCGAGAACATTTTTATCTATTTCTTAGACTCAAACAGTCTTGTAAGTTTCAAAAGCGACATACGCTTCAATGTAAAGTAGCAACAGCAAAGGGATAAAATTCCGCCAAAGGCCTCAGCCATAACACTTGCCATTGCCACCCCGGCAACCCCAAGACCAAGATTGAGAACAAAATATAAGTCAAATAGCATGTTTATTGCATTAGCAGCAACTTGGATCAAAAGAACAAGCGAGCTGCGCTCCATTGCGATAAGCCACCCAATTGCAGAAAATGTCATTATGCTTAATGGCGCCGCGGATATTCTAATTTTTATATAAGATGAAGCAATATCTTCAACGTCTGGAGCTGCATTAAATGAAGCCATAGAAAAAAATTAGCTTAAATTGTAAAAATATTAAAACGATAGCTGCACCAAAACCTGTGATTAAAGCCCTCAGAAGGGTATTTAATACCTCTGATAAGTTGTTTTCCCCGCGAGATTTAGCGGTAAGACCTGTAGTGCCCATTGTAAGAAAACCAAATAACCAATAATTGAAAGAAATAATCAAAGAGCCTAATCCCACAGCAGCTACCTTAGCAGGATTACCGACTTGTCTGATCACTCCGGTATCAACAATCCCAATTAGTGGTACGCTTGCATTTGCGAAAGCAATTGGTCCTGCAATTTTCAAAATTCTTTTGTATTTGAAGGTATCGTTATTCAATTTACAAACTGCCATTAATGAGCTTAGATCCTCCATCTAAACAAATAAGATTGCCGAAAAAAACATTTAGAGTTACCTAGCGTCATACTTGACCTTAAAGTAAAGAAGCTTAATATACGGTGCAGTATTTAATAGAGAAAAAGATAACACAGTCGGGAAAATTGATAAGAATTGGAACCATAATAGAATTAAATTAAAGGCCGACCATACTTAATTTTTATAATTTATAGATTGAAGCAAGTACATGAAGCACGAACAAATCACAGAAGAAACCTTTACCATATCTGAAATGTGCAAAGAGTTCAAAGTGTCTGCTAGGACACTCAGGTTTTATGAGTCTAAAGAACTTTTGTTTCCGAGGCGTGAACACCAGAAAAGATTGTTCACGAGGCGAGACAAGGCAAGACTCAAACTAATTCTTCAAGGTAAGCGGTTTGGATTTGCGCTTGAGGAAATACGTCAACTGCTGAACCTTTATCACATTGGCGACCAACAGGCCACGCAATTGGAAAAAACCTACGAACTGGCCGTACAACGACTAGCGATAATGAAAAAGCAGCGAAATGAACTTACATCTGCTATTAAAGACTTAAAAGGCATGCTAAAAATCGTCGAGAAAATGCTTCAAAAAAAAGAAACCCATCAATAAAAAAGGTTTGGCAATTATATAAATCTTATGAGTCATATTTATTCTCTTAGTTATTTGTCGAAAATTAAAAGTTCAGTCAGGTATCTCAAGCGTAAAAAGTGGCTTCAACCGAACCATTTGCTAATTTTGACGAAACTGAAAACAACCAAGGATCTGATTCTAAATTTAGGCTATACACACTTATGCAGAAATACACTCCACCAATAGACGATTATTTGTTTTTGCTCTATGAGATATTTGAGTTCACTAGTAAAGAGAACTTAGGTACCAATGAGTACTCTCGGGACTTAGTTAAGCCAATACTTAACGAGGCCGGACGGCTAGCTTCCGAGATTTTGCTTCCTACGAATGCCAATGGTGATAAAGAAGGTTGTAGGCTTGAGAATGGCTCTGTGAAAACTCCGAGTACATTTAGAGTTGCATTTGACAAGATGCGAAGTGGCGAATGGCCTGCGTTGAACTGCGATCCCCAATACGGTGGCCAAGGCGTCCCGTTAACAGTTGCAACACCAATTGGCGAATTTTTTGGTTCAGCAAATGTGGCATTATCAATATATAATGTTTTGTCTCATGGTGTTTATTCAACTATCAAGGCACATGGTACCGAGTCACAAAAAGAGAAATATCTTCCGAAACTTGCAAATAGCGAATGGACTGGGACTATGAACCTTACGGAGCCGCAATGTGGAACCGATTTGGGTTTAATCAAAACTAAAGCAGTAAAGCAATCTGATAATTCTTACAAAATATCAGGGCAAAAAATTTATATATCTGCAGGTGACCATGACCTATCCGAAAATATAATTCACCTCGTTCTTGCAAAAATACCAGGTAGCCCACCTGGCGTTAAAGGTATATCAATGTTTATCGTGCCAAAAGTTCTAGTTGGATCTAACGAGAGTAAAGTACAAATTAATAGCTTATCCGTTGGAAAAGTAGAAACTAAAATGGGAATTCATGGAAATGCTACTTGCGTCATGAATTATGACGATGCAACCGGTTACCTCCTTGGACCAGAAAACAAGGGTTTGAGTTCAATGTTTACTATGATGAATGAGGCAAGGCACGCAACGGGAATGCAAGGTTTGGCATTAGCAAGCATAGCATATCAGAATGCTTCGGCTTACGCAAAGGAAAGAACTCAAGGAAAATCACTTTCGAACAAGAATCCTTCTAATAAAATAGACCCTCACCCAATAATTGTTCATCCTGATGTGCGACGAATGTTAATGGAGCAAAAGTCCTTTATCGAAGGCGCTCGTGCTTTTGCCGTTTGGTCGGCTTTATTAATAGATAAATCAAATATAAAAAAAGACACTGACGCGGACGCTAGGGTATCAATTCTTATACCCATTTTTAAGGCATTTTTATCTGATAAGGGCTTTTATTCAACTATTGAGGCTCAACAAGTTTTTGGCGGACATGGCTACGTAGAAGACTTCGGAATGAGCCAATATGCGCGAGACGCGAGAATAGCAATGCTATACGAAGGCACAAATGGAATTCAGGCCATTGATTTAGTAGGAAGGAAACTAATTGTTGACGGAGGAAAACATCTTTTTAGTTTGATTTCTGAAATAAGTACCTTTTTGGAGTTAAATTCTGATACTAAAGAACTGAATACATCTTTCCTGATTCCAATGAAAGAGTCGGTTAGTCACTTACAACAATCGATCAATTATTTTATGAAAGCCGGTATTTCAGATCCAGAAAATGTCCTATCGGGTGCAACAGACTTTTTGCATTTGTTTGGCAATGTTATATTAGGGTTTATGTGGTGCCAGATTGCTAAAAAATCTTACGAAAAGATCAAAGAAAGTGGTAACTCTTCCTTTTATGAGGCAAAGGTTTTGACGGGAAAATTTTTTATGGCTAGAAGTCTTCCAGAAACTAAGACAAGACTTGCAAGAGTATTATCGGATAAAAGCCTACTAATGGATTTAAAATCAGAACTTTTTTAACTCAATGTCAGAAAACAGTTTAAGAAAAGGTACAGGTGTCTTTAGAACATTGATTGTAGTAATAGTAAAATCAAAAAGCCCTATGTTATAACAAAAGTCAATCAATCGAGAGGATTATTATGACAGAAGCATATATATATGACTGTCTTCGAAGCCCACGCGGTAAAGGCAAAGCAGATGGGTCATTGCATGAAATGTCAGCTTTAAAGTTATCGTCTGAAATTCTTAATGCCATAAAGGACAGGAATAACTTGGATACCGCACTTCTTGAGGATGTTATTTGGGGCAACGTTACGCAAGTTGGAGAGCAAGGAGGTTGCTTGGCGAGGTCCGCAGTTTTACTAAGTGAGTATGATCAACGGGTCGCAGGACTTTCGATAAATAGATTCTGTGCTAGTGGTCTTGAAGCAATTAATTTAGCAGCAAATCAAATAAAGGGTGGCGCTGGGGATGGTTACATAGCTGGAGGGGTGGAAATGATGAGTCGGGTTGCGATGGGATCGGATGGTGCAGCTATAGCAGTAGATCCGGAACTTGCAATGAAGTCGCATTTTGTTCCTCAAGGAATTTCAGCTGACATAATCGCAACCGAGTTCGGCTTCTCTAGGCATGACGTAGATACTTACGCTGTCGAAAGCCAAAAACGTGCTTCTCGAGCTTGGTTAGAAAATCGATTCAAAAAATCAATTATTTCAATAAAAGATGCCTCCGGGCTGGTACTATTGGATCAAGATGAATATATGAGACCAAAAACCGACATTGACGGTCTCTCATTGTTAAAACCTAGCTTTAAAGAAATGGGTGAAAGCATGCCAGGCTTTGACCATGTCAGCAAATTAAAATATCCTCATCTTGAAAAAATTAATCATGTGCATCATGCTGGTAATTCAAGCGGCATAGTAGACGGAGCGGCTGCAACTCTAATAGGCTCAAAGGAGGTTGGTATAAAAACTGGCTTAAAGCCGAGAGCTAGAATTTTAGGATCTGAAAAAATAGGAACCGACCCTACAATTATGCTCACAGGGCCCGTGCCAGCGACACAAAAACTTATTGCTAAATGTGGGATACAGATAGCAGATATCGATCTATTTGAGGTTAATGAAGCATTTTCTGCTGTCGTATTGAGATTTATGCAAGCTTTTGAAGTAGATCATGACAAAGTTAATGTAAATGGTGGCTCTATAGCGCTTGGTCATCCATTAGGAGCAACTGGGTGCATGATTTTGGGTACATTGCTGGATGAAATGGAAAGATCAAACAAACAACTCGGCTTAGCCACCCTCTGCGTAGCTTCTGGGATGGGAGCAGCTACTTTAATTGAACTTCTTTAATAATATTAGGAAACCACTATGTCCGATTTTGTACTCTCTAAAGATGAAAATAATATTATATCAATAATTTGGAACGTAAAAAATAAAAATATGAACGTGCTCACTCTAAAGGGTATGGAGAGCTTAGAATCCTGTGTCCATAAAGCGCTGACCGACGTCGAAGCAAGAGGTATAATAATCGGCACTGCTAAGAAGGATTTTTCTGGAGGTTTTGATCTTGAGATTCTGAATTCGATGAGTGATAAGACATCAGAAAATTTTTCGGAACAAGCTTTCAATACAATAATGAAAATTCATAGTATCCTGCGTAAGCTCGAGCTCGCAGGACGAGATGAAAAAACGAATAAGCAAGCTATACCCGTAGTATGGGCATCGACAGGAATATCGGCCGGTATAGGAACAGAAATTGCGCTTGCTTGCCATAGAAGAATAGTAGCAAATAGTGCGAGAACAAAGATAGGTTTACCGGAAGTAAAAGTCGGCTTATTCCCGTTTGGTGGTGGGACTACTCGCGTAGTTCGTATGCTTGGAGCAATGGCGGCGTCACCTATTCTTTTGGAAGGTAAAATGCTATCAGCCTCTGCAGCGAAAGCAACTGGTCTGGTTGACGAAATCTGTGATGAGAAAGAACTATTTGAAAAAGCAAGAAGCTGGATTCTCAATGCTACCACTTCTGACATAGTCAAACCCTGGGATACTAAAGGCTACAAAACACCAGGTGGAGGTCCCTATCATCCGTCTGGCTTTTTAACTTTTGCCGGAGCGTCGGCGCTAGTTCACGGGAAAACACAAGGCGTATATCCGGCTCACAAGGCCTTGATGTCTGTCGCGTATGAAGGCTTGCTGGTTCCTTTTGAGACAGCACTTAAAATCGAAGCTAGGTGGGCTTTAAAACTTCTAAATACGCCCAGCACTTTTAATATGATTCGCTCACTTTTTATCAATAAAAGTGCCTTGGAAAAAGGTGCCGTTAGACCTCAGGATGTTCCTGATCAATCAGTAAAAAAAATCGGTATTATAGGTGCGGGAATGATGGGCGCAGGGATAGCGTATGTTTCCACTATGGCCAATATCGAAGTAATACTAATAGACACGTCAGAAGAGAAAGCTAAACAGGGTAAATCTAAAGTAGAAGCTATTTTGGCGGAGGGACTTAAAAGAAATAAAACAACTTCAAGCCAATTTGAGCTAGCCCTATCAAGAATTACAGCTACTGATTCGTTTGAAATGCTATCTCAAGCCGACCTAATCATTGAAGCAGTATTTGAGAATTTAAAAGTTAAAAATGATATAACCAAAACAGCAGAAAAGTTTACCTCAAAGAACGCTATTTTTGCCAGCAACACCTCAACTCTTCCAATTTCAGAATTAGCAAAATCCAGTAAAAACCCTGACAACTTCATTGGAATACACTTTTTTAGTCCAGTTCATAAAATGAACTTAGTTGAGATAATAAAGGGGAAAAAAACAAAGGATAGAGCTGTATGTAAAGCTTTAGACTATGTCTCTCAAATTCGAAAAACTCCCATAGTAGTAAATGACGCGAGGTTTTTTTATGCAAATCGATGCATAATACCCTATATAAACGAAGGCGTACAGATGGTCGGAGAAGGCATAAAACCAGCCTTAATTGAAAATGCAGCACGACAACTTGGGATGCCAGTTGGTCCACTCCAGCTGATTGATGAAACATCGATAGACCTCGCAAATCAAATAGCAAAAGCAACAAAAGAAGCGTTAGGTCCCAACTATACGGAAAACTCCAGTGATGAAGTTCTGGCTGTTATGGTTGAGGAGGGTCGTTTAGGAAGAAAATCAAAAGCTGGGTTTTATCAGTATGACGAAGCAGGGAAACGAATAGAATTATGGAAAGATCTTTCGATGAAATGGCCAGTAGCTATGGCCCAACCTGATGTAGAGCTAGTCAAAAACCGCTTAGCTTTAATCCAAGTTTTGGAGGCCGTTCGGGCATATGAGGAAGGTGTGTTAACAGATATTCGAGAAGGCGATGTGGGAGCAATTTTAGGGTGGGGCTGCCTTCCCTGGGCAGGCGGTCCTTTTGGTTGGTTAGATCTGATGGGAGCATCCAACGTACTAGAACTTTGTAACAAACTTTCAAATTCGTTTGGCGAAAGGTTTAAGCCCCCAAAAATAATTAGAACTCTTGCGGGGAGTAATTCTACTTTTTACACTTCATCAGATAATTAATTATTTTTGTAAAAAGAGA
>MDTB01132082.1_pt1 | contig 15827 bp, 18 predicted proteins | sample 811161 | NCBI WGS metagenome assembly MDTB01 (sample SAMN05326650, study PRJNA326480) | marine metagenome | isolation source: seawater | place: Mediterranean Sea | collected 2009 | reverse complement strand
CACATGGTCGCGCCCGATATGCCCCAGCCCGTCCAGTTGTGAGCCGATACCAACGGATGTAATCACCGTGTCATCATTGCCAACGGTTTTGCCGCTGCCCATGGTTGCGCCGGAACCGTCATTGAGCTGATGCACAATCATCTGAAATTTGCGTGGGCCATAGGCAGGTGTGTCGGCTGCGGTCACCATGCCCAGCGAAATGGTTTTGCCCTGTTTGACCAGCCCGGCAGCGTTTTTGGTTTTGTCGGCATTGATATGATTGATAGCCCCCAGCGTGTCGTCCTTGCCAAATTTCGAGACAAACCAGTCATCTGCCAGCGCGGGCCACGCCGCCAACAGCATGGGCAAACAAATCTTAACCAATAAACGCATAACCACCTCCCTGATTATTTTAGCCCCGACCCCGCTGCAAGGTAAACAGTTGAGTTCACCATTATTGTCTGATTAATTACGCGGCGTGTCGTACAAAAACTATATTCAAGCCGGTTTGGCGCTGTCGCTTATCTGGGTCTTAAAAGCGCTGGGCTTGCGCTTTGGTGCCAAATTGGCCGGCGCCGCGCTGCTGGCGCTTGGTCGGCGCACGCGCGAACACAAGCTGGCAGAGGCCAATATGTCCGCCGCCCTGCCCGACATGACGCCGCAGCAGCGAAAAACCGCGCTTCGCAATATGTGGCGCAATATCGGTCATGTACTGGCTGAGATGGCGCATATGAAGCGCATTGCCGCGCAGGCCGACCAGCGCCTGCATGTGCATGGGCGCGAACATTTGCACGCACTCAAAGCCAGCGGCAAGCCGTTTATCTTGGTTTCTGCTCATACCGGAAATTGGGAAATCAATATGGTGCTGCTGGAACAAATGGGCTTTGAAGCAGGTGCGATTTACCGCCGATCCAACAACCCTATTATGGACAAATGGATCGTCGATCAGCGCGCGGGTTATATGCCGCACCAGATTCCCAAAGGTGCCGAAGGCTCAAAACAGATGATCCGGCTTTTGAAAGATGGCGTCACGCTGGGCGCGCTCATTGATCAGCGCCTGAACACGGGCGACCCGATCTCCTTTTTCGGGCGTCCAACACGCGCACCGTCAGCAGCCGTCAAGCTGGCCCATCGGTTTGACTTGATGGTGCTGCCCGTGCGCGTGTGCCGCCGCGCAAATATGCCCGACACAGCCTATTTCGACGTGCATGTCGAGGCCCCCTTCAACGTCAAGCAGAGCGATGACCGCCAAGCCGATACCGACCGCGCCATGGCGCATATTTATGCCCGTTTTGAAGCCTGGATTTCCGACCGACCCGCCGAATGGTTCTGGGTGCATGACCGCTGGCGCGATTAGCCTAGCCCCCGTCCAGATAATCTTTCCAGTAACGCCTATTACGCGCCCGCGCGCGCAGTTTGCCCAAAGCGTAGCGCAGAAAAACAATCAGCTCTGACCGCATGAGCGTGTGTCGGCTTTGAATACGCGTCGGTGTGCGCGGGCTTGCCGAAAGCTTCGCGTCTTCTTCAATGATGTGCTTGGCGATCATATTGCCCAGATTATAGTCTTCGATCACGCGGCGACGCGCCTCGATAATGGCCGGCAGTCGCTTTTCATAGGCATTATCGGCAATCGTTTCACGAATGGTTGCAAACGCCCGTTGCGGGTCGCGTATTTCGATTGGAATAAATGCATCTTCGGGAAAATACGCAGCCGCATTCGGGCATCCCACATAGAACGGCAGCGTGTAGCCGAGGAACGCATCGGAAAGTTTTTCCGTCCAGTGATGCGGGCCGATATGGTTTTCCACCGCCAGGTGATATTTGTAGCCATCCAACGCCTCGGCCTTGTGCTCTACCGGACGAAATCCGTTGCCGTAAACCGAAATCAAATCCTCAAGCTCGTGCATCGCTTCGTTCAAAAATTCAAAGCGGCGCAAATGCAGGCTGTGTTTTTGCCGCTTTTTTGAGCCAAACACCGACAGAATACCTGTCTTGTTTGGAGCTTTCGGATGCGCGTTGACCTGCTCGGGCCCACCATAATACCAAAAGCCGACAGGCGGCATATCGCGGCGGTTCGGGTGCACCAGCGCGGCGGCGTCATGGCTGGTCATAATCATGCCGAACTGGTCTGTATAGTCGCGCCCGAAAAATTTGATGGACGACGGCTCATAGGTAATCAGCGCCGTGCGCGCCTTGCCGCACATCACCTCTTCGGAACGCAGCGGCAGACGCTCATTGCCCGTTTTTGGCAAGTCGTCATACACAACCAGCCAGTCAAAATCTTTTGCCAGCGGATCCAGCACAAACTCAACATGCGGATAAAATTGCGGCAATTCCGTGAATTGAAAAACCTGCATCGGGTTTTTCGACATTAGTTTTATTTTTATCGTGGGGGCCACACGCAAATATCCTATTTATGTGTGAATCTCGGCAAGGTTAACGATATTGCCATAACCGGCAACATAAGAACGGCAGCCAGCATCAAACCAAAGTCATAATTGCCGGTCACATCCCAAATGTGTCCAATCAAAATCGGGCTGACCCCTGCACCTAAAATAAAAATCGAATATTGCAGTCCGTAAATTGCGCCGTAATGGGCCAGGCCGAAATACCGTGCGGTGTAATATCCGATGAGGTCAACTTCTGCGCCCACCGCAAAGCCCAAGGCTATGGCAGCGACCATCGCATAATCCACCCCACCCAAAGCCAACGACAAACACCCTATTCCCACCACAGCAAAGACAACTGCTGTGAGATACGGCGCGAAAATACGGTCAATAAGGAAACCGACTAAAAGTCGTCCGACCATAACCGAAATGCCCAAAACAGCAGCCAAGCCTCCCGCCTCGGTCGCCATCATACCTGCGTCTTGCAAAAGTGGAATAAAAGCCGGCACCAAGCCCAAAACAGCCACCGAGACCAAAAAGAAAATTCCGGCAACCTTCCAAAACAACACTGTGCGTAAGGCATCACCGAGGGAAAGCCCTGTCTGCATCTGGGCGAAGGCCGCATCATCGGACCCATCATCATCAGGGGCATCGCGGATGAGCAAATAAACCACGGGCAGCGCCGCCATAACGATGAGAAACATAACGACATATCCGGCCCGCCAGCCATTTTCGGCCACAAAGGGCGTCATGAAGCGCGGCATCAGATAGGCCATAAACCCTGCAGAGGTCAGGCTAATGCCCAATGCCAGCCCGCGATATTTCACAAAAAACGCGTTGACCGCGCGGGTGAAGGCCAAAGCGGTGGAGGCCACACCAAACACCGCATAAGCAGCCGACAATGCGTAGAGCATCCATAAATCGCCCGTCATCTGGGTGAATCCCAAAAGCATAAAGCCATAGCCAAACAGTGAGATACAGGTCACGCGCCGGAGGCCATAGCGGTCAATCAGGCGTCCGGCAAATGTCGCCAGCAACATCAAAACCAGAACGGAGATAGATTGTTGGGCGCCGATTTCGGCACGCGTCCAGCCAAACTCCTCCTGCCACGGGCGCACCCATATACCTGTGGCGTAATAAACCATGGAGGTAAGGCTCACGCCAATACCGACAAACGCGGCAAGCAAAACCGACCACCCGCGGGCAAATTCGTTCACAGACGTTTCTTGTGGCACGGTATTCTCACTTGTCATTACGCGACCTCTAAATTTCTGATTACAAAATTAGAAACTGTCCCAAATCTCCAATGAGATAAAATGTTGCCAGCAGCGCGATCATGTAAAAATAGCTGCGCGGGCTGGGGTTTTTCTCGGTCGCAATCCGATAATATAAAATCATGTGTAACAAACGCGCCATGGCATAAACCCAAACCACGACAGCCAGCCGGTCGGGGCTGAAACCAGCAAGCATAGCCAGCACGCTCAACCCGAAAAACGGCGCGATGTTTTCCAGAGAATTCCGAAACGTCCGGTCGGAACGAAACACAAAACTGTCATGCCCGAGCGCCGGATCAACAATACCGGGTATCATTTTACTCTGACGACGATGGGCACCCGTGGCAATAACAGCCTGTAACGTAATCGTTACCAGCACCAGCCAAAGCCCCGTAAGCGCGGTTGCATAAACTTCCAACATGACTGGTCTCCTTTTTTGTATCTCGCGTGCGGCAAGGCTAAGGCGATTCCGACGCGCGTGTCGCGCTTGATTACGGTGTTTGCTTGCGCCGCTCGGAAACCGGTTGGCCCGCAATGCCCCAGTTTTCGGTTTCCACCTCTTCGATAATCACGATGGTGGTCTCGGGATTTTTGCCCAGCACCCGCGCCAGCACCTCTGTCATTTCGGCCATCACCTGTTTTTTCTGTTCGGCGGTGGCTCCCTCACGGGTGATCTTCACATTGATCATCGGCATGATTTTCTCTCCTGTACCGGATATACCGTCTCAGTTCACCCAAATGGGCGACGAATAGGCGCGCTCTTGTATGGTTGCCGGAATATTGGGTCGCGGTGCAACGCCAGCGCGCAGCGCATCCCAGCTTGACCAACGACAGCTTGGGTTTTCCAGCACGCGCACATAATAAAATGCCTGCACGTCCGGCGTATATTCGGGGTCGCGCCACACGGTTTTCAATTCGTCGGCGCCATGACGCGCGCTGACCGAGCAGGTTTTCAAATCAACCGATGCACCATTATCGGGGCAGCGATGGCGGGCATCAGGTTTTTTGCCGCCCGCGCAGGCAATATCGAAAACCTTTTCCTGCTTTTCACCGGACGGCTCGACCCAGCCTTTGATGATTTGCAGCCGTTGCAGGGCGTAAGAATTCGGGTCGCGCAACGCCCAGGCAAGAAAAGCCGGAGACTGGCCTGCCGCCAAATCCAAATCGCCACCCATCGACACGCCGTCAGCATAGGCACGGTGCACGAGATCGGCTTTATCGATAAGCGCGGCATCAAAATTCGTGCCGGCAAAAAACCGCAATTTTATCCGCGGGCCCGTCGTCGCATAGGTCTCTTTACGCCGCATGGCATCGAATATGCCCTCGCGCGTATTGGCATCGGCCCACACCGCCGCCAGACCCGAAGCACCCCAAGTTTGAAAATTATTGGCGTTGTATTTGCCGCCATCGTCGCGCGGCTTTTTCAAGGGCACCGACCCGCGCAAGGTCGGCGTTGAGTCGACCAGACCGACCTTCGACCAATAGTTTTTCTCCTCATAAGCCCCGGCTGCCACATGCGTATCGGACGCACCAATAAGACCGAAGCGATACGGGTTTCCGTTGCCTTGGGCGGCCAGTTCGAGACCGCGCAAGTAGGCTTGGCGCACATAAGACCCGTCGGCTTTGCTGGGGGTCCAGTCGCCAATGCGAAACGGCATAATCTCAAAATTGGCCCATTCGTCATTTGGCGATAATGCGGGATGCGTCTCGCTGTCGCCTTTGACTTGCGTCACCTCCACAATCGGTTCGTTACGCATGCGGGTTTCGGCATAGGCCGCGTCCAGCGGCGCGCCGGAAAAACTGGCCGTGTCGAACATCAGCCCGTTCGAGCCGTTGGAATTATGCGGCACGGCGATGGAGTCGACGCCCTTGGCGCGCAACGCATCCATCCACGCCCAGAGGTCTTCAGGATTGGGCGACATGATGCGGCTGAACGGCAAGGCGGGGGCGGTATCACCTCGAAAAAATACATTGCGGTGCAGGTTTTGACGCTCCGGCCCGGAAGTGTATTCATATCCGATCAATGTCGTGAAGGTGCCCGGCTCGTAATATTTGTTTGCCGTCGTAATGATTTCCTGCCACGCCGACTTCATGACATTTTCGTCAACCAGATCATCCGTCTCGCCTTCGGGCAGTTTGTTGAGGCGCGGAAACAGCTTTTGAAATGCCAGCAGCCGCTCCGCCGGTGATTTGGCTTTGCGGATTTCGAGGGAAATCGGATGTTTTGACACTTCGAGGCGCGGCTCGTGCATGGCGGGCAGCATGCCCAGATAAATCGCGTGATCGGTCACGGACTGGAAATCGAGCGGCCGGTCAATTTTCATCTTGAACCCTGCCGGATGCCGAATGGTCTCGCCGCGTGCATAACGATAGGCGTCATCGGGTGAATTGCGATTGCCAAAAACATAGCTGTCGAAGGACAGCGCAGTGTGCAAATGTGTTTCGCCAAAATAGACATTGCGATCAGCAGCGTCGCCAGCATTTGCGCTTAGGCCAAAAACGGAAATGCAACATAAACTCGAGACGCCTAAAGCGGCGACAATATACTTTTTCATTGCTTGGTTCTCCCTCGTCCTACGAGGTTAGCCGCACATTACCAGCTTGACCAGCGCGCGCTGGTCGAAAACCCTTAGACTTGCGGCTTGGCGCGCATGCCCCAAATCGAAAGACCCGCGGCACCAAGCGCCGCGAGGCTGAGCGAAATCAACAAAAAACCGACAATCATTTCGGGTAGGTCGCCACCGGTCGCCCCGTTCGCTGCCAGCGGCGTCATGCGACCTGCGCCCGTCATGGAACCAAAAAGAATGCCCGCCCAATTCGCATACCCCGAATAAACCCAGCCCCAATAGGTGACGCGCAACTGACGCTCCGACAAGCGCAGTCTTTCCCAAATGCCCGCAACCGCAAGTAATAATATGCCGCTAAACAGGCCGATTGTATGTGCCGACAAAGCCAGGCGCGGGCTTTGAGCTTGGGGAATGGCAAAACCCGTCACCAGCGCCAGAAAGATTAGGATAAATCCGTGTTTGATCAGTTTGTCGGGCATGAACTTTGTCAATAAATCAGCGGCAAAAAACGGGTTTTCACGCGCGCCATATAGTCCGCATAGCCGGATAAGTTTTCAACCAAAAAAGCCTCTTCAATCCGAATACGATATATAGTTGCCAACATTAACAATATGATAGAGGCAAGAGCGGAGAAATAACTTCCAAGCCAAAGCGCGCTGCCGGCACAAAACAAAAGAAAGCCGAAATACATTGGGTGACGCATCAGACGGTAGACACCCCGATCTGCCAAGGCGTGGCCGGCATCGGTCTGCATGTGCACGGTTGGCGCGGCAAACTCATTGGCAAGCATGGAAAGCAGAACGAAAATATATCCCAGCAAAAAAATGACTAACCCGACGCCTCTCACCGGATCATCGACTTCGGGAAACACCGACCAATAATGCACATCAAGTCCGGGCAGGATAAACGACAAACACAAAGCGCTTGCAAAATATAAAAAAGCTGGGCGATCGCCTTGCGCTTGTTCTTGTCGGCCTGCGCGCAAACGCGCCTCCAATGCTTTGGGACGAAACAGTGCGAGAAAGACGCAACTCGCAAAACTAAGCGCAGCATAAACCAACAGCCAACTGACCGCGTGCGGCCAGTTCAAAGTACCGATCGGCGCAAGCAAAAGCGTGCCAAACAGCACAAGCTGAAAGCCGACGCCGATCAGAGCCTTGAAGAGCAAAACCAAGATCAGTTTACAGTTTCGTAAATCTCTTTCAGATCATCAAAAGTCATCACCGAGGCAACCTGCTGATCATCGTCGAGAATCTCATAAATCGGTTTTGTCGCCGAATAGGGCCGCAGGCTAAAAAGAATAACGACATCTTCGTCGCCGCCGCCTTCCGAATGTGGTTCCGCATCCGGCTTACCAGCCTTATAGGTTCCCATCGGACGGGTTTCTTTCAAATCCCCTTCGGGTGTATAAATTCTGTGCTCACCCTGCACGACGAATGTATTGAAATTTGCCGTATGGCGATGCAGCACAATCTTTTCATTTGCCGCAAACTTGAAAAGAACATCGACAATTTTCGCGTCATCATCGACGTTCACAATCGACATCCAAATATGATCCGCCGGCTCACCATCCGGCCCCGGCAGCGATTGCCAATTAACCGACGCTTCATCAAAATTAGCCAAGTTCATCACATCCCCCTTTTAATATGTGTGATAACCCCAAAGATAGTTTTGTAGAATATGAATGATACCCCAAAGAATTTGGGGTTTGCCAAAAATGCAGCCGCCCCCCGCTTACGACGCCATAAACGCCTCAAACGCCTCTTTGTAATCGGGATGCCAACGCGACATGGCCGGACGGTTTTTGATGATATCGTCGGCCGCCCATTGAATACGCTTTTCATCAATCGGGCGGCTGGTCTCGCCATCCGGACAAATTATGTAAAACGCACCTTTTTCAAGCTGCGCCAAGAGATAGTCAACGGTTTCCTCGGGCGTCGCGGCAATCTCAGGCTTATGTGGAACAAAGGCTGAGATCATGGGGGTATAGACGAAACCGGGCACCAGCAAATGCGCGGTAAGGTGGCAATTTTCCTGCGTCACAAAGCCATGCGAAACGGCCTCGGTATAGCCAACCACCGCAGCTTTGGAGAGGTTATAGGCGTAATTTCCCGGCGGGCGGGTTATGCCCTGTTTCGAGCCTGTATTAATTACAGCCCCCACCTCACCATGCGCCAACATGCCGGGAATAAACGCATGACAGCCATGCACCACACCCTTGAAATTAATGCCCATAATCGTGTCGAGCGCGTCCAACCCCTCCCATGGCGGCGTGCCACGTTTTGCAATTCCGGCATTATTGACAAGGCAATGAACATTACCGAAGCGTGCGCCGACATCTTCCTTGAACGTCTCCATTTGCGCGCGGTCGGATACATCGCACTTTTGCGAAAACACATTGTTGGCATCCGCCGCTTCATCGGCAAGCTGGTCATGCGCCGCGCTCAGCGTTTCTTTAATGTCGGCAATCGCGACCTGCATACCGGCGCGCACGCAACGGCGCGCGATTTCAAACCCAATCCCTCCGGCAGCACCCGTTACCACCGCGGTGCGCTGTGGTGACATCCATTCAGGCATAATTTTCTCCCTCGCTTACACCTTCCAGCCTATCTCGAAAAAGAATAATTGAGCAAGCCGCAGCCATGTTGCCCGACCAATGAACTGGTCTATATAGAAGGTCAATGAGTGGTTGCGTTTATCATAGGCGGAAGCGGCACACAGTATGCCGGACAATGTTTGTCGTCGCGCTGGGCGTGTGGTTGAGCGGCTGCATTTATGTCAGCCAGCCCTTCACCAAATCTGATGCGCTGAAAGCCCTGCCCGCCGAGCAAAGCGTCATTGTCAGCGTCACCCATGTAGTGCTGCAAAAAGATCGCGCCCAAGCGCAACGCTTCTGGGATTACAACCAGCGCGTGGTCGACACGCTGGCGGAAAATAAAGGATATCTGGGACATAAATTGCGGCTTCGGCTGTTTTCCGGCGAAGCGTGGACGATGACGGTCTGGGAAGACCGCGTGGCTTTAAGCCAGTTTATTTTCGGCGATGTTCACGACACGGCAATTATGGAGGCGATGAATTCGGTAGCCGATGGTCGCTCGTTTACAGCCAGTGTCAGCGTCGACCAGTTGCCGTTGAGCTGGAGCGCCGCCGAAAAACTCATGGATGAAAAAGGCCGCAGCCTGCTGGATGCCCGCGGGCCGAGCTACTGAACGACAAACTTGCCGAACACGGATTTGCCTTTGGCTTGCACGCCGCTTTCGCCGATTGGCCGACCTACGGCAAGCGGCACATTGCCAACATAAAACGGAAATGTGCCGGGCTTAATAGGCACAAAGCTCACATGCGCGGCGCCGATCTCGTCACATTCGATGGCGTTAAAACTGAGCCCCTGCAAGTGGACTTCAATGTCGCCCACCGTGACCAGTCGCAGATGGGAATTATTCAATAATTGCCGCATTTCAATGCGCCAGCCTGAGAGGTCGTCGCGCACATCAGGGCAATTAATGGTCAAGCGGTAATATCGTCCGCTCAGCAGCTTAATCTCCGCCGGCTCGATTTTGGGCATCGCGTCGTCGGCCGTGGTTATCGTCAGGTCAATTTTCGACGGCGGATATTGGGCAAGATTACCCAAGGATTCCGCCGCGGCGGGCGCAGCAAACAACAAAGCAAAAATGAACCATAAACGCGGCATGTCGAAGTTTCCGGTCTCAAAACACTCAGAATTTAAGCAAACACTAACGCCATGGTTTCGGCAAGTCCGCGGACACTTAAATCACGCCAGGATTTGACTATTCAAATGTTTTCGTTAGGTTTTAACCATGCTTACGGGTTTTTTTCGCGTTGTGATTTTTTGTGGCGGTGTCTGGTCGGTTATCGTGGTTGCCATCTCCCTGCTGGGGGAGCCGTTCCTCTTTTTGCCGATCAATCAGGAAGCCGCTTTGTTTCCGCCGGTCCACAGATATGAAGCTTTCCGACTAACCTTTTTCTCTCTCTTGGCGTTTTTTTCTTTTCACCAGCTTCTCGTGCCGGAGAAAAAATTTTCCGGTGGGCAGGTGCTCGCCCTCGGCCTGGGCGTTTTAATGCTTGTCGCCATGCTTAAGGTTTTCATCGCCGGAGAGTTCAAGAACGAGTTGTGGGTGCTTTTGACGATTGCCTTCTTCGCCTTCGCCTTTGTCTACAATTCGCGCACCAAAATCAAAAAAATCTGGCGCCGCTGATGCTGCGCCTTAGGTTTTAATCAGGCGGCGGCCAAAATTATCGCCACCAAACAAGCCCGCATAAGCGTCCGGGGCGTTTTCGATACCGTCGATAATATCTTCGGTATAGCTGAGCGTACCTGCATTTATCAGCGCCGCCATCTGGCTAATCGCGTCGGAAAATTTCGGCGCATAATCATAAACCACCAACCCCTCCATGCGTAAACGATGGGTGATGAAACGCGTTACCTCGCGGATGCCGATCGGATTTTCCCGATTATATTCTGCCACTTGCCCGGAGACGACGATGCGGCCATTGGGTGCCATATTTACCAGCGCGGCATCAAGCGTTTCGGCACCGACATTGTCAAAAAAGATATTCACCCCGTCGGGGCACGCTGCCGCAATAGCAGCATTGAGCGGGGTGCCGGCCTTATGGTCTATTGCCTCATCAAAGCCCAAATCGCTGAGATAGGCGCATTTTTTGGGCCCGCCCGCAATACCCACAACCCGCAAGCCCAAATGCTTGCCAAGCTGACCGCACGTGGCCCCGACCGGCCCGGCGGCTGACGAGATCACCAAGGTGTCGCCTTGCGTCGGTGCGCCCAAATCATTCAGCCCGAACCAGGCGGTTAACCCGGGTACACCCAGCACGCCGATAAAGGCTGTGGCCGACAGTTTTTCGGAAAGCAAACCCTGTTCGATTTTCTTCAGGCCACGATCGCGGTGCACGACAGCTTCGCTCCAGCCGAGCGCGCCACTGACGACATCACCGGGCGCGAATTTTTCCGATTTAGACGCAAGGATGGTGCCGACACCGGCAGACTCGATTGTGTCGCCAATCTTCAAACCGGCGGCATAGCTGTCGCCGCTTAAACGGCCGCGCATTCCGGGGTCGAGCGAGAAATAGTCGACCTTGATTAAAACCTCGCCAGCCTCGATATCGTCAAACGCGCAAGGCACCAGCGCAAAACAATCGCGATCCGGCACCCCGACAGGATGGCTTGCCAACGTCCATTTTCGATACTCGGACATTTACTTCCCTTTGAACTTTGGTGGTCTTTTTTCACGAAAGGCGTCCACCGCCTCTTTATAATCATGCGACCTTATCGTCAGCCCTTCCGCCTGAAGGCTGATCGGCATGACGGCGGCGGCGACCTGCTGCAAATAGGCGTTGATACCGGCCTTTGACGCGGCAATGGCAAGCGGCGGACCGGCGGCGAGCTTGTCGGCTATCTCGAGTGCTTTGGGCAATACGTCTTCGGTTTTTTCGGCAAAAAAACCTGCCAACCCCATCTCGACCGCTTCCTTGCCGCCAATAATGTCGCCCGTCATGAGATGATATTTTGCGCGGTTCACACCAATTAAAAACGGCCAGATAAGCTGTCCACCATCACCCGCGCCAATGCCCATTTTGACATGCGTGTCGCCAAATTTGGCCTCCGGCCCGGCAACCACAACATCGAAAAGCAACGGCACATTTGCACCCAACCCCAGCGCGTAGCCCTGAACGGCGGCGATGAGCGGCTTTTCGCACTCCAAAATATTGTCGATAATGCGGCGCGCTTCCATGAGCGACGGCATTGCTATCGCTGTGTCCGCGCTGAAGTCACCGCCCGAACAAAACGCCTTGCCAGCCCCTGCCAGCACGAGCGCTTTTAAGTCCGGGTCGTCAGAAAAATCTTTCGAGAACGTCATCAATTCATGGTGCATGCGCGTGTCGATGGCGTTGGATTTTTCCGGCCGATTGAGCGTCACGACGACGACACCATTGTCGCGCCGGTCGATGATCATGCGTTGGTAATTGCTTTGTTCGAGCATGTTTCCGCTCCTTTTTCGGTCGCGTGCGCGCGAGCCGCCCTCCCCTGCGCCGACCTTAATTTTGCCTGCGTCGTCTAAGACTGACATATTTTTTTGATTTTGAACTGGAAACTTGGCCCGTACTCGGTTTTATTCAGACTTTCAATTTCGGCTCAGCCACTTCAAACACCGAGGCAAAAATGACAACCGACATCATCGCATTGCTGCAATCGCTTGCCCAGCCTGTCACAAAAACACTTTCCGGTGTGCCCGTAGCCTTTGACGCGGAAGCCAAAACGCTTTCAATGACGTTCAAAACCACCACCGATTTCGCCCACACAAACGCCACCATTATCCAAGGGGGCTTCGTCACAGCGATGCTGGACATGACCATGGCGCATCTGATTATGGCGTTGAGCGATGCCAAATCGAACCCGATATCGCTGGATATCAACACATCATTTATCGCGCCGTGTCCGGTGGGCGACCATGCATGCACAGCGCGGGTGGTAAAACTTGGCCGCTCGATCGGTTTTTTGGCGGCTGACCTATATGCCGAGGACACGCATATTGCCAGCGCCACCTCAACCGTGAAACTGGTGCCAACCGGCCTTTAGGCGCAAATGTTAAAGCTGCATTTTGGGGTGAAACCCGCCAAGCTTGACGCGCCCGACCAGTTCAAAGGTCGCGGCGTTGGTAATCATGTGCTGGCTCATGGTTTCAGCGTCTCTGAGACGGCGTTGCAGCGGGAGGTCTTTATAGACCGAAGACCCGCCGGCAATATCATGCGCGGTTCTGATAACCTGCAAACTTGTTCGCACGGCAAATGTCGAGATGAGGCGCAAATCGGCGCGCGCGGCGGGGGTTATATCAGCACCATGGGTGACCGCATGCCAGATATTTTCGAGCACCTGCCAGTAAAACGCATCGGCGCTTCGCAACTGCGCCTCGGCCTCGGCCAAAGCAGACTGCACCGAACTTTTTTCCGCCAAGGCGCGCGAATGACCCGCCGGAGTTTTCTGCAATGCCAATTCATGAATATCGTGCAAGGCCGCTTGGGCATTGCCCAAAGCCACGGCGGCCACCCCGGTCGCCAAAAACCCGAAATAGGGCATTTTGTAAAGAGCGCTGTCCGACCAAGGTTTTTGCGCCGAGATTGTATAGCTGTGCGCGACGGGAATTTCGACATTGTCCAGCTCGACATCGCCCGACGATGTGCCGCATAACCCGATCGTGTGCCAGGTGTCGTGAAATATAATCTCCTCGCGCGGCACCATGACAAGCCGCGGCGGACGCTCAGGCAACGGCGCACCCGCAGCATCAACCTCCAAACACCCCAAACCGATATAATCGGCATTGGCCGAACCCGACGCCCACGCCCAGCGACCCGAAACGCGGTAGGTGTCACCATTTTTTACGGCGCGTCCATTGGGCGCGAAAATGCCACACGTAATGCGCGCGGGCGCCGCAAACATATCGGCGCTAATCTCGGGCGCGATAAACGCCGCTCCCAAAGCGGCCGTGCTGCCGATCATCGACACCCAAGCGCTTGAGGCGTCATGGCGCGCCAATTCATAAATCAGTCGGTTGCCCTCAACCGGTGACAGTTCGAGACCACCGATTTCAGACGGAACGAATAATTTGAACATGCCGGCAGCGGCCAAATCGCGGGCCAGTTCAGGCGCTAATTTTCGGTTTCTTTCCGTCGCCTCGGCAGCGTTTTGCGCGGCTTGCCAAGACGGGGCAAACGCATCGACATCAACACTCAAACTCATATCACTCATCGCGTTCAATCCCCGTCCAACATAGCTAGCCGACACGCCGCTCGTGCCCTTCCCAATAAGGCTCGCGCAATTCGCGCCGCAAAATTTTGCCCGATGGATTGCGCGGCAAATCCTCAACAAAATCGACCGATTTGGGCAATTTATACCCGGCCACCAATTCACGCGCAAAGGCAATGATATCTTCCTGCGAAAGTGCCGCGCCCCGGCGCACCACCACGCAAGCCTTGACCGCTTCGCCCCATTTTTCGTCGGGCACGCCGATCACTGCCACGTCCGCAATATCGGGATGCGAAAATAAGGCATTTTCGACTTCCGCCGGATAGACGTTCTCGCCCCCCGAAACGATCATATCCTTCACCCGGTCATGGATGAAAATATAACCCTCATCATCGGTAAATCCGGCATCGCCGGAGTAAAACCAACCCTGCTTCACAGCGCCTTGCGTCGCATCGAGATTGTTCCAATACCCTTTCATATTGGTGGCTGCCTTGATGAGAATTTCGCCGACTTCGCCGACCGGAACCTCATTGTCATTTTCGTCGACAATTTTAATCTCGACGCCGGTATTCGCCTTGCCGCAGGAGCGTAATTTTCCGCGTGCCGGATCATGGTCAGCCGCCGGCAGATGCGTAGCGCACCCGGTTGTCTCGGTCAGCCCATAAACTTGCAGAAAATCGCATTTGAAGACTTTTTGGGCGCTGATCAGCAGGTCTTCGGCAATCGGCGAGGCGCCATAAACAACCTGCCGGACGCTCGACACATCGCGCGCATCGTTCTCGCTTTGCTGCATCACGAACAAAATCACAGCGGGCACCATGAACAAAATGGTGACTTTTGTTTCTTCGATCAGTCGCAAAATTTCAACAGGGTCAACGGCTGGCAACACCGTGACCGTCGCGCCGGCATGCAGCCCGATAAGACCGACATTGACACCGGCGATATGAAACAGCGGCATGCATAACAGCACATGATCATCGCTTTGCCAGCCACCCCAGTCGACTGAGGACTGATGCAGCGCGCTGCCCATATTGGTGTTGGTAAGCTGAACCCCTTTGGGATGGCCCGTGGTGCCGGAGGTGTAAAGCTGGATGATATCGTCGTCTTTGTCATAATCACCGCCCGGATGCGCGTCGCTGTGCGCGTCGCGCCAGCTTGCGAAATCAACCCAGTCAGCATGGTCACCATCCATCGCAATGACGCGACGCACTTGCGGGCAATCGGTAATGATTTTTTCGATGAGTGGCACGAAATTGCGGTCGACAAAGATCAATTCAGCTTTTGCGTCATTGACAACATAAGCGACCTCGGGCGGTGCCAGCCGTGAGTTGACGCCGACCAGCGCGGCGCGCGCCTTTTGCGCCCCGAGCAGCAATTCAAAATATATCGCCGAATTTGCGCCCATATAGGCAATGCGCGAATGTGGCTTTACGCCCTCGTCAATCAGAGCTTGCGCGACCTTGTTGGAACGTCGCGCCAAGTCGCTATAGCTGGTTTCCTCGCCTTGAAATATTAGCGCCGCCTTGTCGCCCTGCGCCTGCATTTGCGCCTCGAGCGCATCGATAAAAATATAATCATCCATCTGCATTTCCCCCCTCGCCTGCCAGACAAAATTTAGCCCAGATTGCTCTACGCACGGCCCGTATCACACGATTGTGTCATTCGTCCTTACTTCACCCGATAGCGCAGCAGATTTTCAACTGTTATTTGATGGGGCTATGCGTCACAGCTATTTGATGCAGCAAACAAAAGGCGGGAGCGCAAGCCCCCGCCCATGTCCGAAATTCCGGATAATCTTCGCCGCTAGGGCAAATTTCACCGCGAGATTTGCAACATAATGTGT
>MDTB01187348.1_pt1 | contig 15829 bp, 9 predicted proteins | sample 811161 | NCBI WGS metagenome assembly MDTB01 (sample SAMN05326650, study PRJNA326480) | marine metagenome | isolation source: seawater | place: Mediterranean Sea | collected 2009 | reverse complement strand
TCTGCAATAATTACTCCACCCGATATTGCTAGTCAGATAATTGTAACTATTCCAATTTTATTTTTGTACGAAATAAGTATAATAATTTCAAAAATTGGATATAAAAAATTAAATACTTAATATTAAGAAGATGTTGTTAAAAGCAAAAGAAATTTCAAAATCATACAGAGGTAGAAAAGTAGTTGATAATATTTCAATTGAGGTAAAACAAGGAGAGATTGTTGGATTATTAGGCCCCAATGGTGCTGGGAAGACTACTTCTTTTTATATGATAGTCGGTATTATTAAGCCTGAGGATGGAGATATATATCTTGATGATGAAGTAATTTCTAATTACCCTATGTATCAAAGATCACAAAGAGGTATAGGTTATTTAGCTCAAGAGGAATCCGTTTTCAGAAAACTCTCAATTGAAGATAATATATTAGGAGTCTTGGAGTTCTCAGAATTATCAAAAAAAGATCAAAAAATTAAGGCAGAACAACTAATGGAAGAATTTGGTTTAATTAATATTAGAAAAAATAGGGGTGATTTATTATCAGGAGGTGAACGGAGAAGAACTGAAATTGCAAGAGCGTTGGCTAATAATCCAAAATTTTTATTATTAGATGAACCATTTGCCGGTGTAGATCCAATAGCTGTCGAAGATATTCAATCAATTATTTCAGTTCTTAAGAATAAAAATATTGGAATACTAATCACAGACCATAATGTTCAGGAGACATTGGCAATAACTGACAGAACATATCTTATGTTTGAAGGGAAAATACTCAAAGAGGGAGTTCCTGAAGACCTGGCTAAAGATGAAATGGTTAGAAAAGTTTACTTAGGAAAGAACTTTGAATTTAAAAGGAAAAAAATTGATTTCTAATTAAATTAGAGACCATAAATTTCTAATTACGTTCAAAAAGAGATAAAGAATAATAACGAGAGAAAACCCTCCAAGACCAAAAAATAATATTATTGGCATTGATAAAACAATAGTTAAAATTTTAAAAATATTATAGTCATATTTACTAAATGAAAGTCTCAATGAGAAAAGTCTAAATGGAACATTCATAAGAATAACACTAAATAAAGTTAGAATAATTAAAGTGGTGTTATTTAATAGGTATTGCTTGGAATCTACCAGATATATATGATCCATAAGTATTGGTAATGAAACAAAAAAAAGTGCATTTGCTGGAGTTGGAAGCCCCTCAAATTCGTCGGTATAATCAATAATATTATATTTTGCAAGTCTAACTGCTGAGCCAGTTGTTATTAAAAAAGCAGCAAAAGAAATAGGAGAAATTGAAAAAACAAGGTCTAAATCAAGAATTGGTGATAAATAAGCATTTAAATCAAAATCAACTACCTTATTACCAGACAGCTTAAACAACTGATAAACAACAATTCCAGGTACAACCCCACTAGTAATTATATCAGATAAAGAATCTAATTGTTTACCAAAATTTGATTCAGCATTAAGGAGTCTTGCTGCAAGACCATCTAAATAATCTAGAAATACACCAAATAAAACCAAAATTAATACTGCATCAAATTGAAATTGAAATGCAAATGCAATTGAAAAGCAACCACATACTAAATTTAGTAAAGTTAGAAAATTAGGTATAAGGGATTTTATCATGATAGTAATGGCGCTCAATTTATAAAAAAATTGTAATATTAGATTGTAAAACTTATTAAACTTTAAAAGTGAGTAGACTTCTTGGTTATTCATTAACTAGCGGGTTGTTACTATCAAGCGCTTGGCCAGTTAATGGAATAACTCCTTTGATTTTTGTTAGCTTGATACCTTTACTTTTTGTGGAGGATATAATTAGCAATGATAATCTAGGAAGAAAATATCTTAGGTTATTTTTCTATTCATATATTACATTCATTACATGGAATATAGCTACTACTTGGTGGATTATTTACACAACCTTACCTGGAGCTATATTTGCAAATGTTGTTAACTCTTTATTCTATTCAATAATATTTTTATTGTATTCTAGAATTAAAAGAAAAATTGATTTTAAAGCTGGGACACTTTTTTTAATTACATTTTGGATTTCATTTGAGAAATTTCATCTAAACTGGGATTTATCTTGGCCATGGTTAAATCTTGGAAATGTTTTTTCTGAAAGGATTAATTGGATTCAATGGTATGAATACACAGGAGTTTTTGGTGGAAGTCTTTGGGTATTATGTTCTAATTTTTTATTATTTCATCATTTCAGAAAATACTCAACTTTTAAAGATCCCAGAAGATTTTACATTAGAATTATTCCTAGAATAATTCTTATTTTCTTGCCGATTGTAATTTCATTAATTGTAAAACCTAATATCAATTTGGGAGAAAAGTTTAAGGTTCTTATAACTCAACCTAGGATAGACCCATGGGATTCTAAATATGGTAAATCTGCAAATAATCTTGATTATTTTAAAATTTTTAAAGATTTAACATATAAAGAGCTTGAGTCAAACAAATATGATTTTGTTATTGCTCCTGAAACATATTTTTCTGAAGGTTATGGTGAAAATGTTGATTATTTTCAATTCACAAAACTACATGATAGTTTATTTAATTATTTGAAATTGTATAATAATACTAATTTAATTTCAGGAATTCAATTTTATAAACTATATCAAAATCAAATTGATAAACCTACAAAATCAGCAAATTTTATAAGAGATAAGCTTTGGATAGATTATTACAATTCATCGATAAACTTTTCAGCACTCAAAGGTTTTGAATATAATCATAAATCTAAATTAGTTGTTGGGAGTGAATTTATGCCATTTAAATCTTTTTTAGAGCCAATTATTGGAACCGTAATGATTGATCTTGGTGGGACTACTGTCTCCAAAGGAACTCAACATGAATCAGAAAGAAAAGTATTTGAGCATTCAAATAAAAATTTAAAAACAATCCCTATTGTCTGTTATGAAACTATTTATGGCGAATATGTTTCAAATTATGTAGATTTAGGTGCAAATTTTATAACTATTATTACAAATGATGCTTGGTGGCTAAATACACCAGGACATAGGCATTTACTTAGCTATGCAAGATTAAGAGCAATTGAAAACAGAAGGTATGTAATTAGAAGTGCAAACTCTGGAGTTTCTGCAATAATAAATGAAATAGGCGAGTATAAAAACATTTTACCTTTTGATGAGAAAGGAATTATCAGTGGTGAAGTATATACAATTAACAAAAGTACTTTTTACAGTAGAAATGGGGATTATATTGCAAGGTTGTGTATCCTTTTATCAATTTTGTTACTTCTCCTTTCATTTTCAAAAGTAAAAGAATAAAAATTCTTTGGTTTTCTTAACATATAATATATTTTTGCAGAAAATAAGTCTTATGTATTGGACATTAGAATTGGCTTCATACTTAAGTGATGCTCCTTGGCCAGCCTCTAAGGATGAGCTTATCGACTTTTCAATTAGAACTGGAGCACCTCTAGAAGTTGTAGAAAATCTTCAGTCACTTGAAGATGAAGGCGACATTTATGAATCAATTGAAGAAATATGGCCAGACTACCCTACTGAAGAAGATTACCTTTGGAATGAAGATGAGTATTAATTTCATTTATTCATATATATTGGTAATTTTTAAATAAATTTGAAAAAAAGATATTATGTCAATTGTAAACTCCCTATTGAAGGTATTTCTTGGGGATAAATCTGGTAAAGATCTAAAAAAACTTACCCCCTTAGTTGATGAAATCAATAATTATTTCAATAAAATTTCCTCAATTTCTAATGATCAGCTCAGAAACAAAACAATTGAGTTTAAAAAACTTATTTCAGATGAAACCAAAGAACTTAATGATTCAATTTCTGACTTAAATAATCAACTATCAACCGACCTGTCTAATTCTGAAAAAGAAGAAATTTTTAAACAAATTGAGTCTTTTGAGAAAGATTTAATTAAACAAAAATCAAAGGTTTTAGATAGATTATTGCCAGAGACATTTGCTGTTGTGAAGGAAACTGCTAGGAGATTTTTTGAAAATGAACAAATTAAAGTTATTGCATCAGATTTTGATAAAGAAATTGCATCAAAAAAATCTTACACTAAAATCGATGGTGATAAAGCTATTTGGAAAAATAATTGGGATGCAGCAGGCAAGAATGTAGTTTGGGATATGATTCACTATGATGTTCAATTGATTGGTGGGATTGTTCTTCATCAGGGAAAAATTGGAGAGATGCAAACTGGTGAGGGTAAAACCTTAGTTTCAACATTACCAATTTACCTCAATGCTTTAACTGGGGATGGAGTACATCTAGTCACCGTTAATGATTATCTAGCCAAAAGAGATAGTGCCTGGATGGGTCCCATACTAGAATTTCATGGTTTGAGGATCGACTGTATTGATTATCATAAACCAAATTCTTCTGAAAGGAAAAGAGCCTATGAGGCTGATATAACTTATGGAACAAATAATGAATTTGGTTTTGATTATTTAAGAGATAACATGTCTCATTCAAATGATGATATTGTACAAAGAAAGCACAATTATGCCATAATTGATGAGGTTGATTCTGTTCTTATTGATGATGCCAGAACACCATTAATTATATCTGGTCCAACAAAAGATGGTGATAGACACGAATTTGACAACCTAAAACCCAAAATTCAAAGATTAGTTTCGCTACAAAGAAATTACTTAACTAGTATTTTGTCTGAAGCAAAGGTCTTATTCAAAGAATCAGATTATGATAAAGGGGGTTTTTTACTTTACAGAGTGTTTAGAGGACTTCCAAAAAATAAAGCATTAATTAAATTTTTAAGTGAAGAAGGTGTTAAACAGACGATGCAAAAAACTGAGAATTTTTACATGCAGGATAATAATAGAGAAATGCATCAAATTGATAGAGAACTTTATTTTACTATAGATGAAAAGAATAATCAGATTGAACTCACAGATAAAGGTATTGATACACTTTCAGAGGACTTAGATGATAAAGATTTTTTTATCATGCCTAATATATCGACTGAAATTGCTTCCATAGAAAGTAAGGGCCTAGATGCAGAGAAAGAAGCTAAAGAAAAAAACGATTTATTTAATGACTTTAATACTAAAAGTGAGAGAATTCATAGTATAAATCAATTGCTTAAAGCTTTTACTTTATTTGAAAAAGATGTAGAATATGTTGTTGTAGAGAATAAAGTGATGATAGTTGATGAACAAACTGGAAGAATAATGGATGGAAGAAGATATTCAGATGGACTACATCAAGCAATTGAAGCTAAAGAAAATGTAAAAATTGAAGCAGCTACTCAAACTTTTGCTACTATTACACTTCAAAATTATTTTAGATTATACTCGAAACTTTCAGGGATGACAGGTACTGCAGTAACAGAGGCAGGTGAATTCTGGGAAATTTACAAGCTTGATGTTACTGAAATTCCAACAAATAAGCCTGTAGCTAGAAGGGATCAGGATGACCTTATATATAAATCAAAACGAGAAAAATATAATGCAATTATTGAAGAAGTTATTGATCTTAGAAATAATAAAAGGCCAGTACTAATTGGAACAACCTCTGTTGAAATATCTGAACTATTAAGTAAAATGTTAAATAGAGCAAATGTTAATCATAATGTCCTTAACGCAAAACTTCATAAAAAAGAAGCTGACATAGTAGCTGAAGCTGGTAAACCTGGTGTAGTTACAATTGCAACAAATATGGCAGGTAGAGGAACTGATATTAAGCTAGGTCAAGATGTAATTAATGCTGGTGGACTTGCAATCATTGGGACAGAGAGACATGATTCACGAAGAGTAGACAGACAGCTTAGAGGTAGATCTGGAAGACAAGGTGACCCAGGTAGTTCTCAATTTTATGTTTCTTTTGAGGACAATTTAATGAGATTATTTGGTCAAGATAGAGTGTCAAAAATAATGGATCGTATGGGACTAAAAGATGGAGAGAATATTCAACATCCAATGGTTACAAAATCAATTGAAAGAGCTCAAAAAAAAGTTGAGGAGAACAACTTTGGCATCAGAAAGAGATTGCTTGAGTATGACGATGTTATGAATTCTCAGAGGAATATTATTTACACCTTAAGGAAAAATGCATTAGAAGGAGATAGACTCCAAATTGATATCTCTAATATAATGTATGATACAATTGAAGAAATAGTCAGAGAAAATAAAGGTGCTAATAATTTTAAAAACTTTGAGTTTGAACTTATAACAACATTTACAATGACATCTCCAATTAGTGAAAATAAATTCATTGAGTCAAGCGAAGAAGATATAATTAACTTACTATATGAAGAATTAAATAGATTTTATATAAACAAAAAAGAATTGAATAGGGTTTTAGCACTCCCTGTAATCAAAAATGTATACGAAAATAAATCAAACTCTTTTAAAAGGATTGTTGTTCCTTTTACAGATGGTAAAAAAGTAATAAATATTGTAACTGATTTAAAAAAATCTTTTGATACAGATGGTGAGAATCTAATTGAAGATTTTGAAAAAAATATTTCTTTAGCAATAATTGATGAAAAGTGGAAAAATCACTTAAGAAAAATGGATGAATTGAAGCAATCTGTTCAATTAGCAGTTCATGAACAAAAAGATCCCTTACTAATATATAAATTCGAAGCATACGAATTGTTTAAATCAATGATTCATATTCTTAATAAAGAGCTATTATCGTTCTTGTTTAAATCAAACCTACCAAATAATCAAAGTAATGTAAAAGATGCTTCCACAAATTTTTCAAATAATAGTAACTATCAAACTTCTAAAGAAGAGAGCCTCAACAGTGATGAATTAGCTGAAAGAGCAAGAAAAATAGGAGCTAATGCAAGCCAAAATAACAGTAGAATTGAAACTATTACCAGGGAGGTTCCAAAAATTGGTAGGAATGAAAAAGTTGAGATTAGAAACAATAACACTGGTGAACTTAAGACAATGAAATTTAAACAAGCAGAAAAGTTAATAATGACTGGTGACTGGACTGTTATCAGATAATTCTGCATAAAATATTCTCAATATATTTTCTAAAAAATACCAAATTGATATTATTTTTAACCTTTTTTTATAAATATGTTAATTATACTTTTTACATATTTGAAATGTAATAGTTAGTTATACATTACAACCATTCATAATTATAAATTTGTTTTTCTAAATATGAAATTAAAAGATCAAGGACTTTATTTATCTGAGTTTGAGCACGATAATTGTGGAGCAGGCTTCATATGTAGTTTAAATGGTGAAAGAACCAATAATATTATCAGCAAAGCACTTAATATCCTAACATGTCTTGAACATAGAGGTGCAGTAAGTTCAGACGGAAGGACTGGAGATGGTGCTGGAATTTTAATTGAGATCCCTCATGATTTTTTCGTTAAAAAATGTGATTTTGATTTGCCAGAACCCAACAGTTACGCAGTTGGTATGGTTTTCTTACCTAAAAGTATTAATCAGTCTAACAGATGTGTTAAAGTTTTTGAAGATTCTATAAATGATCAAAATCTAAAGATTATTGGATGGAGGGATGTTCCTGTTAATTCTAAAGTTGTTGGTTCGATTGCAAGTAAATCTCAACCAGATATTAAACAAGTTTTTATAACTAATGATAAATCAGAAATAGATGATACAAGTTTTAATATAAAATTATTTAAAGCAAGAAAAATAGCTGAAAATTCAATTTATAATTCTGAGCTCTCTGAAAAGGATTACTTTTATTTTTCTAGTCTAAGTACAAAAACAATAATTTATAAGGGGCTATTAGTTCCTGATGATATAGAGAGGTTTTACACAGATCTAAAAGATTCATCATTAGTTACAAAACTTGCTCTTGTTCATCAAAGATTTTCTACTAATACTTTTCCAACATGGGATCTAGCTCAACCATTTAGATATATGTGCCACAATGGTGAAATTAATACATTTAAAGGAAATATTAGCAGAATGACATCAAGAGAGGAATTATTTAACTCAGTTAATATTTCTGATGATGAAATGTCCAAAATACTTCCAATAATAGTACCACAAAAATCTGATTCAGCTTCAATGGATATGGTGGTTGAACTATTACTTATGACAGGCAGATCTTTACCTGAAGTTATGATGATGCTAGTCCCTGAGGCATGGGAAAAACATAATTCAATGGATACAAATAAGAAAGCATTTTATGAATATAACAGTTGCATTATGGAACCATGGGATGGCCCAGCTTCAATTCCGTTTACTGATGGTAAATACATAGGCGCACTTTTAGACAGAAATGGTCTCAGACCTTCAAGATATTCAGTAACTAAGGACGGATATGTTATTATGTCGTCAGAGACAGGTGTTGTTGACATAGAACCTAGTAATGTATTGTCACATGGTAGACTCGAACCTGGAAAAATATTTCTAGTTGACATGGAAGAAGGTAGAATTATAAATGATGAAGAGATTAAATCCAAAATAGTTTCAAAACACCCTTATAAGAAATGGGTAGACAATAACATATTACAATTAAAAGATGTTCCATATACAGGAAATAGGACACCTGATGAAAAATTAAAGTTTGAAACAAGATTGAAAATATTTGGATATACAAAAGAAGATTTCAAAAAGATTATAATTCCAATGAGTATCTCAGGAAAAGAATCAATTGGGTCAATGGGCATTGATACACCTCTAGCGGTATTATCTAGTAAACCCCAACTTTTATACAACTATTTTAAACAACTTTTTGCGCAAGTAACGAATCCACCACTTGACGGAATTCGCGAGGAAATTATTACTGACACAAGCCTTTCCCTGGGAAAAAATTATAATATTTTTGATGTTACTGAAGAACACTGTATAAATCTAAATATTAATAATCCTATCATATCAAATGAAGACTTAGATAAGATTAAATACATAAAACATAAAAATTTTAAGTCAAAATCTATTAGTTGTCTTTATAGATCAAAAATGGGACATAACGGAATTGAAGAAGCACTTGACAAAATAGTTACAAGTATTGAGAAATTTATAGATAATGGGACAAACATAATTATTCTTAGTGACAGAAATGTATCAAAAAAATTATCTCCAATACCTATATTATTAGCATGCTCTTTTGTTCACCAAAGCATGATTAAAAAGAAGAAAAGATCAAAATTTGGTATTATAATTGAGTCTGCAGAACCAAGAGAGCCCCATCACTTTTCAATGTTATTTGGCTATGGAGCAAGTGCTATCAATCCTTATATAGTAAATGAAATTATTGAGTACCACCACAAATTAGGATTTATAGAAAATATATCAAAAGAAAAAGCAATTTCCAATTTTAATATTGCTACTGCAAAAGGGATATTAAAGGTGATGAACAAAATTGGAATATCAACTCTTAACTCATACAGGGGGTCGCAGATATTTGAAGCTTTAGGATTAAAAACAAACTTTATCAATAAATATTTTAAAAATACTCCAACAAGAATTGAAGGTGTAGGCTTATATGTAATCGAAAAAGAAATTAGCCAAAGAATAAAACATGCATTTAGTTCCTCATCTGACTTTATATCAATTAAAACTGGCGGTGACTATAGATGGAGAAGAGATGGTGAAAGTCATATACTTAATCCTAACACTATATCAAAACTTCAAAACTCTGTTAGACAAGAGAGTTTCTCATCCTTTAAAGAATTTTCAAAGTTAGTTAATGATCAAGAAGAACAACTAATGACTATTAGAGGTCTTTTAAAATTTGTTGATTTCAACCCAATTCCAATTGAAGAAGTAGAACCATGGACAGAAATTGTTAAGAGATTTAAAACTGGCGCAATGTCATATGGATCTATTAGTAAAGAAGCACATGAAAACCTTGCAATTGCAATGAATCGAATTGGTGGAAAAAGTAATTCTGGAGAAGGTGGAGAAGACAGCAAGAGATATATAAGAGATAAAAATGGTGACCTCAAAAATAGTGCTATAAAACAGGTTGCATCCGGTAGATTCGGTGTAAGCTCATTCTATTTATCTAATGCAAATGAGATTCAAATTAAGATGGCTCAGGGAGCAAAACCAGGAGAAGGTGGCCAATTACCTGGTCCAAAAGTAAACCCTTTAATTGCAAAGGTTAGAAATTCAACTCCCTTTGTAGGATTAATCTCACCTCCGCCACATCACGACATTTATTCAATTGAAGATCTTGCACAGCTAATTTTTGATTTAAAAAACGCTAATAGAAAAGCAAGAATAAATGTTAAACTAGTTTCAGAGGTAGGTGTTGGAACTATAGCTGCTGGTGTTGCCAAAGCAAAAGCTGACGTTATTCTGATTTCAGGATATGATGGTGGAACTGGTGCCTCACCTTTAACTTCTCTAAGGCATGCTGGTTTACCATGGGAACTCGGAATTGCTGAAGCACAGCAAACTTTAGTTATAAATAATTTAAGAAGCAGAGTTGTTCTTGAGTGTGATGGTCAACTTAAAACAGGTAAAGACGTTGCTATTGCTTGTCTTTTAGGTGCAGAAGAATTTGGTTTTTCTACAGCCCCTCTTGTAGCATCAGGTTGTATAATGATGCGTGCATGCCATTTAAATACATGTCCTGTAGGAATTGCAACTCAAGATCCAGAACTTAGGAAAAACTTTAAGGGTAAACCAGAGCATGTGATTAATTACATGTACTTTGTTGCCCAAGAATTAAGAGAGATTATGGCTGACCTCGGATACAGAAGTGTTGATGAAATGATTGGTCAAACCCAAAAATTAAAACCAAAAGAAGGTTTTGAAGATTTCAAAGTCAAAGGAATTAATTTAGATAAAGTTCTTTATAAACCATTAAATAAAGAAGGCTTTCCAATAAAAAATACAAAAAAACAAGATCATAAGCTAGAAAATGTTCTAGACTTTGAAATTCTAAAATCCGCAAAGTTGTCAATTAATAAAAAAGTTAAATCTACACTTGAACTCAATATAAATAATACTAACAGATCTGTTGGTGCAATAATAAGTAATGAAATTTCAAATATCCATGGAATCAATGGTTTGCCAAAGAATACTCTTAAAATTAATTTCAGAGGATCTGCAGGCCAAAGTTTTGGTGCATTTGCAGTAAAAGGACTAAAAATGACAGTTATTGGAAATACTAACGATTATTTTGGCAAAAGTCTTTCTGGTGCAATTTTATCTATAAAAATACCAGAAGAATCTACTTTTGACTCAGATAAGAATATAATCACAGGGAACGTTGCATTGTACGGTGCAATATCAGGTGAAGCTTATATTAATGGTATAGCTGGTGAAAGGTTTTGTGTCAGAAATTCTGGTGCTAATGCAGTTGTCGAAGGAGTTGGGGATCATGGATGTGAATATATGACAGGTGGAAACGTTCTTATATTAGGAGAAATTGGAAGAAATTTTGGGGCAGGAATGAGTGGTGGTATTGCTTACATATTAAAAACTCGTAAATTCAATGAGAAAAACTTTAATATGGAAATGATAAACTTTGAAGAAATTGATAGTCAGGACTTTGATTTGATATACAGCTTAATAAAAAATCATTTTTCAAATACAAATAGCAAAGTAGCAGAAAGAATTATTTCTAATTGGAATACTAAAAGAGATAGATTTGTAAAGATAATGCCTATTGAGTATAAAGCAGCATTAGAAAAACTTAAACAAGAAAAAATTAATCAACTTATTAACTAGATGGGAAAGACTAAGGGTTTTAAAGAGATTGATAGAATTGATGAAAAGTATCTCCCTGTCAGAGATAGGCTAAAGAATTATAAAGAGTTTACAGTAACTACAAAAAAGACAGACTTAGAAAATCAATCTGCCAGATGTATGGACTGTGGAGTCCCTTTCTGTCATAGTGGATGTCCTCTTGGCAACCTTATCCCTGATTTTAACGACATGGTCTACAACAAAAAATGGAAAGAAGCACTTGATGTACTTCATTCAACAAACAACTTTCCAGAGTTTACAGGTAGATTATGTCCAGCTCCATGTGAGGCATCATGTGTTTTAGGAATAATTGATCCACCTGTATCAATTGAACTAATCGAAAAAAGTATTATTGAAGAAGGTTTCAAAAACAATTGGATAAAACCTGTTAAACCTAAATCTAGAACAGGTAAAAAAATTGCTATTATTGGCTCTGGACCAGCAGGTCTTGCAGCTTCTCAACAATTGAACTCAGTAGGCCATAATATTGTAGTATTCGAAAGAGATAATAAAGTAGGTGGTTTATTAAGATATGGTATTCCTGACTTTAAACTTGAAAAGAATATTATTGATAGAAGAGTTAAAATACTCAAAGAAGAAGGAATAGAGTTTAAATGTGATGTCAATATCGGTGAAGATATTTCAATAAATGAATTACAGAAAAAATTTGATGCTATATTAATTTCAACTGGCTCTACTAAGAAGCGTTTTCTTAACATTCCTGGAAATGATCTTCATGGAGTAGAACAAGCAATGGACTTTTTAACTCACAATAACAAGTTTGTAGATAATCAAATTAATTCTCATTTAGATAGATTTAATGCTAAAGAAAAGAATGTAATCGTTATTGGTGGGGGTGACACAGGATCAGATTGTATTGGCACTTCAAACAGACATGGTGCAAGCAGTGTTATAAATTTTGAACTGTCGAATAAACCAAGTAAAAAAAGAAAATCATCAAATCCCTGGCCACACTGGCCTTTCACTCTTAAAACTACATCATCTCATCAAGAAGGTGTAAGCAGGGAATGGAGCATTTTAACAAAAAAATTTATAGGTGATAAGCATAATAATTTAATTGGACTTCAAACTGTAAATGTTGAAGTTGACATTACAACAGGTGAATTTAATGAAATACCCAACTCAGAAAAGATCTGGGATTGTGATATGGTAATACTTGCCTTAGGATTTACTGGACCGGAAGAAGATCTTCCAAATATGCTTAATGTAGATATAAATAATAGAGGTAATATATCTTCAAATTCTGATTATCAAACCAAAAAAAATAATATTTTTACTGCAGGTGATTGCCGAAGAGGTCAATCATTAATCGTTTGGGCAATTTCAGAGGGAAGAGAAGCCTCTTATCATATTGATAAATACCTTATGGGTAAATCTAATCTTCCAAGAAAGAGCTCACACGGAGATTTATAAAGATTATTTTAATTTATGGATACAAAGGAAAATAAAATTAAATTCCTAGTATTTTCAGCTGCCTACCCATATAGAGGAGGCATTTCAGACTCTACTCATTCATTATGCAATGAGTTAATAAGGTCAGGTGTAATTGTTGAAGTATGGACGTTTTCTCTTTTGTATCCAAGTTTTTTATTTCCTGGAAGATCTCAATATAGTAATGTGAGATATAAACAAAATTTTAAGATAAAAAGGTTAATAAATACTTTAAATCCTTTTAATTGGCTGAAAGTATCAAAAATGGTAAATAATATTGTACCAGACTTATTAATTTTCAGGTACTGGTCACCAATTTTGTCACTTCCTTATTTTTTTATTAGATTTTTTTTAAAAAAGAAGATCAAGATAATTGGACTTGTTGACAATTGGGATAATCATGAGAAAGTTCCATTTGAAAATTTGCTTCGAAAACTTTTTTTAATCTCATGTGATACCTTTATTTCAATGTCAGATAATGTTGGGAATCAGATTAAACAGTCAACAAGCAAAAAAGTAATACCTCTGTTTCATCCAATAAATTTAAATCTACCTAAACCTGTAGATAAAAAGACTGCAAAATCTAGTTTAGGTCTTGATGATACAAACTATATATCTTTTATTGGTCTTATTCGAAAATATAAGGGATTAAAGACTTTAATAAAAAGTATTCAGTTCCTGAGAGATACTAATATTAAATTAATAATTGCAGGTGAATTTTATGAACCTGTAGAACATTTCTTAAAAATAATAGATGAATTAAAGCTTAATGATAAAATAATAATAAATAATAGGTTTTTAGATCCTGAAAAGATTAGAGATTATATGTGTGCTAGTGATTTAATTATTCAGCCATATCTAAAGGCAAGTCAAAGCGGAATTACACCACTATGCTATTTTTATGAAACTCCATCAGTTGTTTCAAACGTTAGTGGTCTGAAAGAGGTAATTATTAGAGATGGTAGTGGAGCAATTTTTAATAAGACGCCTAAAGATCTTTCAAATGTAATATTAGAATCTCTAGAATCTGATACATATAATAATTTCAAATATAATATTCGAAAATCTAAGAAAAAATATAATTGGTCAAGTTTTATTAAAAAAATGAATAATATATAGGAATACTCTATTTATTAATATTCCATTCATAATACCAACAATCCCACCAATAATAATATCAATAGGATAGTGTACGCCAAGATATATACGGCTATATGAAATTAAAAAAGCAATAAATGTGAAAAAGTATATTAATAATGAACTATCCCTTTTAAATAATAGTCCAAAAAAAATAGCTAAAGAAAACGAATTGGATGCATGAGCTGAGAAAAAACCATATTTTCCTCCACAAGAATCTTTAACTAGTCTAACTGATTCAAAAATCATATCATCATAGCATGGTCTTAATCTTTGAAAAAAATCTTTACTGAGGTTAGAAGATTGATCAGCTAAAATGATTAGAGTTGTTACAGATAAAATAAAAATTAGAAAATTTTTTAAATTATAATTTATATATTTTTTTGTTGTTCTTATATAAATTATTGTTGCAGTAAGGTAAATGACTATATTAAACTCATTTTTAGAAAGTCCAATCCAAAAAAAATCAAAATTCGGATTACCTAAGTTATTTAAGAATATAAATAAATTAGAATCTAGCTTTAATATTTCTTCAATCATTCAGTCTTATTGTTTTTTTTGAAAGGTAATTAAATCTTAGAAAAAGGAAAAGAGATGAAGAGAAAAGACCTGTCATTAAACCTATCCATATTCCAACAATTGAGAGACTAGTGTAGAAACCTAAAAAATATGAAGTTGGGAATCCAATTAAACCATATGACAGAAATATTATCATAGCAGGCTTATTAACATCTTGCATACCTCTCAGGGCACCAAGTACAACCGCTTGAATACCGTCAAATAATTGAAAAACTCCAGCAATTATAAGAAGTTTTGATGCAATTTGAAGCACTTCATTAACATCACTAAGATTATTAGCATCATTTGGATCTAGGTAAAGTAGTGGCAAGTAATCATTAAAGATCAAGAAGATTAAACAGAAAAGTATATCTACAATTACTATTAAGAGTAATGTTGATAGGGCAACTTCTCTCAATCTTATAAAGTTCATCATTCCTCTTTGATTTCCAACTCTTATCATTGCTGCAACTCCAACTCCTAAAGCTACCATATATGTCATAGAAGCTAAGTTAAGAGCAATTTGATTTGCAGCTTGAGAATTTTTATCTATTAAACCAGACATCCATACCGCAGATATAAAAAAGGCAACTTCAAAAAAACTATGTAAAGCAGAGGGTAAGCCTAGATATATAATTTTTTTTACTCTTTTAATTTGAACTTTTGAAGGAAAAAATCTTTTTAAATATACAGATAACTTTTTATGTAATTTTAAGTAAATAATTATAAATATCAACATACAAATTCTTGAAATTAGTGTACCAATGGCGGCCCCCTCAACTCCAAGCTTAGGAAATATCCAAAGACCAAAAATTAAAAGGAAATTTAAAATTACATTTATTACATTTCCTAAAAGAGTTGAATACATTGCTGCTTTAGTGAATGACAGTCCATCAGCAAATTGTCGAAATGATTGAAAAGTTACTATTGTTATTAATGAGAATGATACCCAAAATAAATATGGAGAAGCTAATTCAACCACTTCAATTGGTTGATTCATA
>MDTB01104766.1_pt1 | contig 15829 bp, 17 predicted proteins | sample 811161 | NCBI WGS metagenome assembly MDTB01 (sample SAMN05326650, study PRJNA326480) | marine metagenome | isolation source: seawater | place: Mediterranean Sea | collected 2009 | reverse complement strand
ATAAATGAATTATTTAAGTTTAATTGATCTATATTTTTAAAAAATTGAATATTTTTATTTTGTTTTAATTGATTTAAGACTTTTATGTAAAACAAATTACTATCTATAGCTTGGTAAGGATACTCCTTATTTATAACTTCATGAGATCCTAATTCAGAATTAATAGAAAAATTGTTCCAACTTTTGATAACACAGTCATCAAAATTATGATCAGTTACTTTCCAAAATGACCATGTTTTATCTCTTTTATATTTATCTCTAGTTTCAATTATAGCTAAAGTTTTGTCTTTTAATTTTTTATTTATATCTAGTTCATAAGCTAACGATAAACCAGCGCAGCCGCCACCTAAAATGATATAATCAAATTCTTTCATCTAGATTTACCTCCTCTTTTATAATCTCATGTTCTTTAATTCTTTGATGAGATTCTACATCTTTTAAAAAGAGCAACATTAAATCAAATAAAGATAGAATTGTTTGATATATTTTCCCAAAATTATTAACATAAATTTTTCCTGATTTTTCATAACTTTCCATACTTCTTTTTTGTATAATCTTTCTTCCAATTTGCCTGTATAACCTTCTAGCAACAACTATTGCAAACCTATATTTAAATGGAATCTTATTTATTGAGCTAAATGAACTTTCATAAAACATATCTGCTAGTTTCAAAGTTGCTTCAATATTTTCAAAATCTGGTTTAATATATTGTCTATTCATTTTTTGATCCTCAATTACATCTCTTGCTATATTTGTAAGTTGCATTGCAATTCCTAAATCTATAGCTCCCTTCAATGATCTTGTGTCACTTACATTTAGTATTTTGGCTGTCATCAAACCAACTGTTCCAGCTACTCTATACGAATATAACAATAAATCTTTTATCGATCTTAAATAAACTTTTTGTTTTAAATCTGAGCCAACACCCTCAATTAAATCATCTAGAATAATTCGTTTAATATTATTCTTCTCTGCAAGAATAATCATATCGTTTACAATTATTTCATTCTCGTTTTGATCTAGTATCTTTATACTTCTACTATCTAGTTCATAAGTTTTATTGAAAAAACTTTTAATTTTATTAAATTTTTCTATTCTTAATTGTAAGTTAGTTTTTTCATCAACCAAATCATCTAATTCTCTACAAAATGCATATAGTTTAGAGCAATCTTGGTAAACATTTTTTGGTAAAAAAAATCCAGCCCAATTAAATGACTTTGCAAATAGAGCTAGATAGTTTTTTCTTGCCATTAAATTAATTTATCCAATACTTTAGCTGATGACAAAACACCAGGGACTCCTGCACCAGGATGCGTTCCTGCTCCGACAAAATAAAGACCCTTACAAATTTCTGACTTATTGTGGAATCTAAAATAGGCTGATTGAGTCAATTTAGGCTGAACAGAAAAACCTGAGCCATGTTTAGTATTTAATTCTTTTTCAAAGTAATCAGGTGTTAAATAAAAATCTTCTACAATGTTTTCTCTCAAATTTGGCAGCAAATTTTTTTCCATTTTATCTATTACAAGATCTTTAACTTTATCTCCTTCTACTGACCAATCTATTCCAGATTGATTGTTGGGAACTGGTACTAAGACATAAAAACAGTCATGTCCCTCTGGTGCCATTTTACTGTCTGTTGCTGAAGGTCTGTGGAGATAATAGCTAATGTCATCATTCAACTTTTTATTATCAAAAATGTCAGATAAATGTTCTTTATATTTATCTCCAAATTTTATTGTATGATGTTTAATTTCATTATATTTTTTTTTAGTTCCAAAATAATAAACAAATAAGCCCATAGAATATTCCATGCGTTTTCTTTTCCAATCAAATACTGAGCTAACTTTATTCAGATTTATCATTTTATCATAAACCTCTGGAGGGTCAGCATTACAGATAACATTGTCAGCTCTTATTTCTTTATTATTTTTAAGTTTAACTTTTTCAATTTTATTGTTATTTGAAATTATATTTATAACTTCATTTCCTCTAATGATTTCAATATTTTCTTCAATCATTAATTTTTCTAAACCATTTATAATTTTTCCAGTTCCACCCATTGAATAATGAATTCCCCATTTTTTTTCTAAATACAAAATCAATCCATAAATTGAAGTTGTAGTAAAAGGATTTCCTCCAACTAGAAGAGGATGCATACTTAAAACCCTTCTTAATTTCTCATCTTTTATGAATGAAGAAACTAAAGAATAAACTGATCTATAACTTTTAAGATTTAACAATGAAGGCAGCTGTTTAATCATAAAATTGAATTTATTAAAAGGAACATCAGAAAGTTCAGTGAATCCTTTATCAAATATTTTTTTCGTAAATAATACAAGTTCTTCGTAACCTTTAACGTCATCTACATTTATTTTTGAAATTTGATTTTTCATTTCATCTTCATTTCCTGAATAATCAAATTTCATACCGTCTTCAAAAACGAATCTATACCAAATATCAAGAGGTTTTATTTCAATATATTTTTTTGGGTCTTTGTTGAATAATTTAAAAAGTTCGTAAATTAGATATGGTGCAGTGATAACTGTTGGACCGCCATCAAATGTAAATCCATTTTTTTTAAATACTCTAGCTCTTCCGCCTAGATCTGTATGTTTTTCAATTAAAGTAACATCATGCTTTTTTGCCCTAAGTCTCAAAGCAGCTGCAATACCCCCAAATCCAGAACCAATTACAATAGATTTCATTAGTTTAATTTATATTCTTTTTTGAAAAATGTAAGGTAATTATGAATTAACTTTTTTTAAAGCAGCTTTTGTTTCTTCTAAGTTTTTATAAAAAAGATTATCAAGCTTTGATTTATCAACCGATGTGGTAATAATTTTTGTTACTGATTCCAATGCAATTTTAATCGAAACTTCTTTAATTTCATTTATCGCAGCCTCTTTCATTTGAACGATTTTGTTCTTTGCTAAATTTTTCCTTATTTCTGAAGATTTGTGAAACTTTTCATTCATTTCAACTATTAAACTCTCGGACTCTTTTTTTGCTTGATCTATAATATTTTTGCCGTTTGATTGTGCATTTTCTAATTTACTTTGAGCATCATCTAATAAAGTTTTTGCCTCAGATCGCAACTTTTCACTTTCTTCGATCTCATTTTTTATATCAGATATATGTTTTACTAAAATTTCATTTATTTTTTGTGGCACTTTTAAGTAAATTAGTACCGCAATAAATATTAAAAATGAAATTGCTACCCAAAATGTTGCGTCAATTTCCATGGTACTTATCCTTATATTTTTTTGAAATATCATCAACTATTGCAGATATATTACTATTATTTACTTCAGAGCCTATAAATTTATGAATTAAATCACCAGAGGTTTCAACTGCAATTTTGTTTATTTTGTCTGAGGATTTATCTTTGAATTCTTGAATTTCTATTTCTGCTTTTTTTATTTCATCTTCAAGTTCTCTATCTAATTTTTCTTTTTTTTCATTTATATCTTTTAGAATTTTTTCCCTTGCTTGATAAAAATAATTCTTTGCTTCATTCTTACTATTCAAGATAATTTTTTCATAATCTTTAATTCTTTGATCCGTTTCTTTTTTTTGCTTTTCAGCAGCCTCAATATTTTCTAAAATTTGTGATCTCCTTATTTCTAGATTTGCGCTAATTTTTGGAAGTATAAATTTAGATAAAGTAAAATACAATACTCCAAAAGTTATTGTTAACCAAAAAATTTGGGAAATCCAAAATTCTGGATTTAATTGAGGCATTCCTCCACTTTCAGCTGCAAAAGCTTCTCCTAAAAATAAAAAGCTTAAGCATATTAAAAATATTTTATTAATCATTCAATTTAAAATGCAAATAAAATAATTAATGCAACAACCAATCCAAATAACCCAGTAGCTTCAGCTAAAGCAAAACCTAACAATAAGTTAGGAAATTGTTTCTGAGCTGCTGATGGATTTCTCATTGCACCAGAAAGGTAGTTACCAAAAATAATACCAATTCCAACTCCAGCACCCGCTAAAGCAATTGCTGCAAGTCCTGCTCCGATCATTTTTGCTGCTTCTAGTTCCATTATATCCTCCTTGTTTTAATTAATGGTGTAAATTTAATGCATCATTTAAATAGATGCATGTTAATATTGCAAAAACATATGCTTGAAGAAAAGCAACTAATATCTCCAAACCAGTTAAAGCAACAGAAAAACTTAGTGGAAGCCATCCTCCAACTATTCCGAGACTTATAACAAAGCCACCGAAAACTTTCATCATAGTATGACCAGCCATCATATTAGCAAACAACCTAACAGATAAACTTACAGGTCTACTTAAATAAGATATAATTTCAATTATTACTATCAACGGCATCAAAACTATTGGAACTCCACTAGGGACAAATAATTTTAGGTATCCAATACCGTGTTTAATAAAACCTATTACTGTTACTCCAATAAAAATAAATGCAGCCAAAACAAAAGTAACAATTATATGGCTAGTTACTGTGAAGGTATAGGGTATCATTCCAAACATGTTACAAAAAAGCACAAACATAAATAATGAAAATATAAAAGCAAAATAAGGTTTTGCTTTAGACCCTGCCGTATCACTTATCATTTTTGAAACAAATGAATAACTTAGCTCAGACAAAAGTTGAATTTTATTAGGGATTATAGAATTTTTTTTTGATCCAAGATTAAAAATTAATAATATACTTAATGAACTAATAACCATAAATAAGCTAGCATTCGTAAAAGAAATATCTATTGTTCCTAATTTAATTTCTGGTCCAATTCTGTAAACTTCGAATTGGTGCATTGGATTTGTTGCCATACTATAAATTATTGCTGCATTTTATTCGCAGATCTGAAAACATTTATAATTCCTGCAATCACACCTACAAAAAAAAAAATTAATATTAACCATGGTTTAGTACCAAAGGTATTATCTAAAATAAACCCAATAATTGTCCCAACTACTACCGCAGAGACCAATTCGGTACTCATTTTGAAAGCTAAACCAATTGAGTTTGGTGGTTTTTTGTTTTTTGATGATTTTTTATTGGAAATTTTGCTTTTTGCAATCTCCAAGCGAGTTTTAAATGAATCTTTTCTCATTTATTGATTACGCAACCATGCTCTCAGCTTTTTGTAAATCAACTGCAACTAGCTGGCTAATTCCCTTTTCAGGCATAGTAACACCGTAAAGTCTATCCATCTTAGACATAGTCAATGCATGATGAGTAACAATTATAAACTTAGTATTTGTAATTTTGGTTAATTCTTCTAATAGATTGCAAAATCTTGTTACGTTAGCATCATCCAAAGGTGCATCAACCTCATCTAACACACAAATAGGAGCAGGGTTTGTTAAAAAAACTGCAAATATTAATGATAGAGCAGTCAAAGCTTGTTCACCACCTGAAAGTAGAGTTATAGATTGAAGTCTTTTGCCAGGTGGACTTACTAACATTTCTAAACCTGCTTCTAATGGATCATCTGCATCTACAAGCTCAAGTTTTGCATTACCGCCATTAAATAATCTTGTATAAACCTCATTAAATTTTCTGTTTACTTTTTCAAAGGCTTCTAAGAGCCTTTCCCTTCCTTTCTGGTTAAGTTCGGCTATACTTTCTTTTAACTTTATTATTGCAGTCACAAGATCTTGTCTATCTTTTTCCATTTTTTTAATTTCTATTTCATATTTAGATGTTTCTTCATCAGCTCTTAAATTGACTGAACCAAGTTTTTCCCTATCTCTTTTTTTAGCATCCAATAACTCTTCTTGAGATACTGTATCAGGAAATTCATTTCCTTGTTCTAAATTTGAGAATTCTAGAAGATTATTTTCATTTAAATTAAGCTCTGTTTCAATTCTTTCAAGAAGATCATTTTTTCTTTTTGTTAGTCCTTCTATTGTTGCAGAAGAGCTAGCTTTTCTCTCTCTTATTTCAATTGAACTTTCTTTAGTAGTGTTTAGATCATTTCTAAGATTATTAATTTCTTTATCTATTTTTTCAATTATAATTTCATTTTCGTCTTTTTCTTTTTCTGAAATTCTTAAGTTCTCAGAAATTTGGCCTTTTTTTTCAGCTTGAGTTTGTGGCTGTTTTTCTAATTCATTTAATTTAGAAAATAATTTATTTTTTCTTTCATTTAATTGATTTGCCATTTTTTCAGAACTTAATAATAAGTTTTTCCAACTTTCAATTTCACTTTCAATAGTCTTAATTCTTTCATTTCTTTTTATTGACTCTTTTTTTATCGTTTGATTTTTACTATAAGTATCAGCATAATTTTCTTGTAATTTTTTTATATTTTCATTTTTAGAACTAATTCTAGAAATCTTTTCATTATCTTCATTTTCATTGATTTTTTGTAACAAGTACGATAAATTTAGTTTGCAATTATCAAGCAAACTTACTGCTTCAGTTATTTTTTCATCATTAATTAAATTTTTAGCCTTATCAATTTCTAAATTAATTTCTTTAATTAATTGAGCGTTTTTTCTTAAAGCGACCGAGGAAAAAGCGTTTAACATTTCGTTAACTTTTTCTTGTTCATTTTTTAATTTACTTTTGGCAAAATCTAGATCTTCAGTAGATTTTTTTTCAGTTTCATAATATTTTGAGTCAATTTCTATTAATTCGTTTTTTTCTTCTTTCAATCTTCTTTCATTAGAATTAGCATCGATAACCATAGTCTTTTCTCTATCAACATCCTCATCTATTGTTTTCAAAGAATTCTTAATGCTTTCTATTTCTTCTTTTATTCTTACATTTTCTTCATCAATGCTTTTTAATTCTAAATTTAGTCTTTGAATTTTTGATAAATTTTCAATATTTTTTTCTCTAACTGGAGTTATTTTTTCAGTTTCTGTTTTAATTTTTTTCTCTATTTCATCTAATTTTTGATTAAAATTTTTAACTTCAAGATCTGCTTCTTTATTAATTTCATTTTCTAATTTAATTTCATGATCAATATCTTTCATTCTCAAATAATATAATCCAGCTTCAATTTTTTTAATTTCTTCAGAAATGACTTTATATTTGGATGCTTCTTCAGCCTGTTTTTGAAGATTGGCTAATTGCTTTTCTTGTTGTCTTCTAAGTTCATCTGCTCTCTTAAGATTATTTTCGGCTGCTCCCAATCTTAGTTCAGCCTCGTGCCTTCTTACATGAAGTCCCGCAATACCTGCTGCTTCTTCTAAAATCGCCCTTCTATCTGTAGGCTTTGCTGTAACTAGGGCCCCAATTCTTCCTTGGCTTATTATTGAAGGGGAATGAGCACCAGTAGATAAATCTGCAAAAAACATTTGTGCATCTTTGGCTCTTACTTCCTTATCATTTATATAAAATTTTGAACCTTTATCTTTTTCAATTTTTCTTCTAATAATTATTTGATCCAAATTTTTATACTGGATCGGACCACTTTTATTTTCGTTAACTATATTTATTGAAACTTCAGCAATATTTTTCGAAGGTTTATTAGAGGTACCAGAAAAAATTACATCCTCCATTCCTGTACCACGCATACTTTTTGCAGACGTTTCTCCCATTACCCATCTTAATGATTCTACAATATTAGATTTACCACAACCGTTTGGACCAACGATTCCAGTAAGTCCATTTTCTATAAGAAAATTTGTTTTCTCAGCAAATGATTTAAAACCATTTAGTTGAATCTTTTTAAAATCCATTGATAAAGTTATATCAGTTTTTCTATCGATTTTTTTAAATTTTTATAACTTAATGGTTTATCAAACTTTTTCTCATTAATTATTATCGTAGGAGTAGCATTTACTTTATATTTTTTAGTTCCTTCGATTCGATCATTTAATACGTGATCTTCAATATTTTTATTATTCAAGCATTTATCAAAATCTATACCAAAATTTTCTTGATTTATAATTTTTCTTAAATTTAAATTTAATTGTTCTACAGTTTCACCTTTTACCCATGTTGTATGATTATTGAATAAAAAATGTAAAATATTTGATTTAGCGTCATTTTTGCAATGTGCGATTTTTGAAGCATTTAATGCCACTACATCAAGAGGAAAATTTCTAAATTCTATTTTTAATAAACCCTTATCAATAAAATTTTTTTTTAAATCTGGGTATATGTTTTTATGAAAATTTGCACAATGACTACATGTCAAAGATTCATAAACAATTAGTTTAACTTTAGCATCAATGTTTCCATCAAAAATTGTATTAACTTTTGTATCCGAATTTGAATTTGTAAAAACAGAAATTGTAAAAAATATAATTAATATTAATTTTTTCATTTTTTGTTTTACTTTAAAGTAATTAATTTTATTTTATTTACAAATTCATAACCAAGAAAGTCATTTATTCTTTCAATTAAAAGTTTTCTTGAATATTCAACATCCATTTCATGACCTCTTTTTACTGATATATTTAGCAATTTTATACCCGAAGTCTCAATATTTTTAAAAGATTTTGGTGCACATGCTTCAAAAAGGTCCTCTCCTGCAATTTTCTTCCAGTTATTATTAATTTTTGAATAAATATCAGCTTTCTTTATAATTTTTTCTCTAATATCCTTAGGCAAACTATCTCTAAAAGATCTTAGACCTTGAATTGATTTCTTTCTCTGCCTAGTATTCTTTTTTAAATACATATGAAGAATCAAAACATATCAAAAAAAATTCTTAAATGGTATGATATTAATAAAAGAGATTTGCCTTGGAGGAAACCTACTTCCAAAAAACAAAGACAATATTTTACTTTAGTAAGTGAATTTATGTTGCAACAAACCCAGGTAAAAACTGTTATTCCATATTTTAAAAATTTTGTAAAAAAAATTCCCAATTTAAAAAAACTTTCTACAGTTTCGGATATAAAATTAATGAAGTGTTGGGAAGGTCTAGGTTACTATTCCAGAGCAAAAAATCTAAAAAAATCTGCCAAAAAAATAATTTTAGATTTTAATTCAAATTTACCAAACACATTAGATGATCTTAAGACTCTTCCAGGAATAGGTAGCTACACTTCTAGCGCGATTATGGCAATAGCTTTTAACAAGCCAATAATTCCATTAGATGGCAATGTGGAAAGAATTATTAAAAGAGTTTTTTATTTAAGAAAAGAAAAAGATATTTTAAAAGATAATTTAAATAAAAAAAAAATTTTTTTTGGTATTTCAAAAAGAGCTAGTGACTACGCCCAGGCCATAATGGAGATAGGAGCATTAATTTGTAGACCCAGGTCTCCCTTATGTGATGAGTGTCCTTTATCAAAAAGTTGTATTTCATTTAAAAAAAATGATTTTGAAATAAAAGCAAAAATTAAATCAAATAAAGTAAAATATTTTGAAGCTAAAATTTACAATACCGATAATAAATATTTATTAATTAAAAATAATAAATTTAATTTTTTGAAAAATCTACTAATATTTCCAATGAAAGAAGTTAAAAAAAATAAGTTCAAATCCTCATCTAATAACAAGGTTAATATTAAAATGTCAAATATGGATATGAAAATTATTCTAAATAAAAATAATAAACAAAAAAGAATTAAGGATGGATTTATGTTGGATAAAAATAATATTCAAAGGGTCATCTTGCCATCTTTTACAAAAAGAATATTTCGATCTATTTTAAGAAATTGATGAAAAAAATAGCTATTATTGGATGTGGAATCTCAGGTCTTTATTTTGCAAATCAATTACAAAATAATAATTTTTATAATTATACTATTTATGAAAAAAAAAATGAAATTAATCTAAATGATGGATATGGAATTCAACTTTCAGTTAATAGTATTAAGTTGCTCAACGAAATAGGATTTAAAAATATACTGGCTAGTGAAGTATCTTTTCCAAAAAAAGTAAATTTTTTTAATGCGAAAAATAGTAAAAAAATATGTGATATTAACATTTCAAAATTTAATAACGAAAATGAAAGATACACTACTCTTAAAAGGTCTTTTTTAATAAAATTTCTGCTTAAAAATATTCCAAAAGAAAAGATTAAGAATAATTTAGAATTGATAAGTATCGAGCATGAAGAAAAAATTAAGCTTACTTTATCAAATGAATCAGTTGAAGAGTTTGATTATCTTATTGTTGCCGATGGTGTTTTTTCAAAGACACGGTCAATTATTTTAGGAAAAGACTCAAATCCGAAGTTTTCTAATTCTGTGGCTTTAAGAGGCAATATTAGAAACATAAATAATGATGATATTTCCTTATATTTTGGGCCAAATTTTCATTTTGTTATATACCCGATAAATCAAAATAAGGAATTTAACTTTATATCTATAATCAAAAAAAAATTAACTAAAAACGAGATTTTGAATCAGGATTTTTTTAAAAATAATGAATTTTTAAAATCTTTGGTTGATGGAATTTATAAAAAAACATCTTTAAGTTTGAAAGATAAATTAGAAAATATCCAATCATTTCCAATTTATGTAAGTGAGAAATTTGAAACTTGTAAATATAAAAACATTTATTTTGTTGGCGATGCTTTGTTTGCTTTCCCCCCATCATTTGCACAAGGTGCATCACAATCAATAGAGTCAGCAAGAGAAGTTTTTGAAGAAATAATCAATAATACTAAAAGTTATAATGAAAAAAGAACTAAAAAAATTAAAGAAGTGAATTGGAGGTCAAAATTAAATATTTTTGCCTTCCATCTTTCAGATCCATTGACGATTTTTTTTAGAAATTTGATTTTAAAGAAATTAGTTAATAATAAATTTTTTCTAGATATCTACTTGGGCAGAATTTATAAGGATTAATTACCAGGCAACAGTCTTTGTCTTAATTCATCTATTGGTTTAAGAGAATTGCCAGATTTGTAGTACCAGTACGTCCAGCCATTGCAACTTTCCGCTCCTAATATTTTTGCTGCAACTTTGTGAATAGATCCCTCAGATTTTTGATATTTTATACTTCCATCAACCATAATTTTAGCATTAATTTTCTCTTTCTGGTCATATATTTCAGTACCAGGTGTAATTACTCCCATTTCAACTAATGAACCAAAAGGAATTCTTGGCTTAGATCTATTGTTTTGTAAAGCATCCAAATAATTATCCTCAATTGTTTTAGTATTTTTTAATCTTTTTTTTGCTGCTTCAAAATATGTTTTATCTTTTTCTATTCCACAAAAAATTCTACTAAGTTTCTTTGCAACTACTGCTGTAGTTCCAGATCCTAAAAAAGGATCAAGAATAAAATCATTTTTATTTGTAGACGCTAAAAGTATCCGATGAAGCAATGCTTCGGGTTTTTGAGTAGAGTGAACTTTCCTTCCATTTTCCTTTAATCTTTCACTTCCACTGCAAATCGGAAGATTCCAAGTAGATCTCATTTGAAGATCATCATTTAGACACTTCAGAGATTGATAATTGAATGTATATTTAGATTTTTCGCTTTTAGACGCCCAGATTAAAGTTTCGTGAGCATTTGTAAATCTTGTTCCTCTAAAGTTTGGCATTGGATTATTTTTGTTCCAAATTACATCATTTAATATCCAAAAACCCAAATTTTGAATTATAGAACCTACTCTAAAAATATTATGATAACTGCCTATAACCCATATGCTTCCATTTTTTTTTAAAATTCTTTTACATTCTTTTAGCCAATTAAATGTAAAATCGTCATAGGTTTTAAAACTTTTAAATTTATCCCACTCATCTGTTACTGCATTTACTTTAGATCTGTCTGGTCGAATTAATGGTTTTTTTAATTGTAAATTGTATGGAGGGTCTGCAAAAATTAAATCAAAAGTTTCATTAGGAATTTTTTTTAATTCTTCAATACTTTCACCATTTATAATTTTATTTTTTAAATTTGAGCCAATCATTTTTAAAAAACAATTAGACTCCACAGATGCTTTTCGGTCAACCTATGATTGAATTAATTTGGCTTTTTTTGTGTCCCCAATCTATTTATGACTCAATATATTGTGTACTGGTTGAAATTTTTTTCTATGATGTTTTGTTACTCCAAATTTTTTAATTGCAGCAATATGTTGTTTTGTTCCATAACCAAAATTTTTATTCCAGCAATATTTATTAAATTTTTTTGACATTTTTGTAATTAATCGATCTCTAGATACTTTAGCAATGATCGAAGCTGCTGAAATTTCTGAAATTTTTTGATCTCCTTTGACTATATTTTTCAGTTTGTAGTTTTTTAAACTAGGAATTTTATTACCATCAATTAAAACTATTTGAGGTTTTTTTCTAAGTTTTTTTATTGCCCTTTTCATTGCAAGCAGGCTTGCATTTAATATATTTAATTTTTCTATTTCTATTAAAGATGCTGAAGCTATTGCCCAAAATGAGTTTTTTTTAATATATTTTTCTAAATATTTTCGATTAGCTCTAGATAATTTTTTTGAATCTTTAATTTTTTTTTTATCAATTCTTTTATTAAGAATTACAGCTGCTGCATAAACAGGTCCAATCAAACTTCCTCTGCCAACCTCATCAACTCCGGCAATTATTTTTTTCATTAAACTAAGACTTTCAATTCATCAATTTTTTTTCTTATTATTTTAAGATCTAGCCAGGAATATTTTTTTTGGTCTGGTTGTCTTAGCAAGTATGCTGGATGAAAAGTAATAAAAGCAAGATAGCTTTTGTTATGAACGATTACTTCTTTCCATTTTCCTCTTTCCTTTGAAATTTTTATCTTACTACCAAATAAAGCCTCCATCGCGGTACTTCCCATCAGTATTAATATTTTTGGGTTAATAATTGCAATATGCTCTTTTAAGTAATTTGAATATTTTGTTATTTCCAAAGATTCAGGCTTCCTATTATTAGGTGGTCTAAAGTTAACTACATTAGTAATATAAATATTTTTTCTATTTATTTTTATTGCCTCTAACATTTTATCAAGGAGAATTCCCGCATCTCCAACAAAAGGTTTTCCCATCTCGTCTTCTTTTTGACCAGGACCTTCTCCAACTATCATTATTTTACTTTCAATATTTCCATCAGCAAAAACAATTTGTTTTGAATTTTTTTTTAAATTACAATCATCAATTGAATTTATTTTTTTTTTTAAATCATCAAGTTTTTTAATTCTTTTATCTAATAATTTTTTATTATTATTAATCTTATTTTGAAATCTATTAATTGGATCATTATTAAATATGTAATTATGTCCTATTGAGTTCAATAATTCTAAATCTAAAATTCCCTTTTGATTTAATACTTTTTTAATCATAGAATACAAATATGTTAACTAAAATTTTCAAAATATTTTTTTTTATATTTTTATTAATTTATCAAAAACCATTATACTCTAAAAAAAACGATATTAACGATTTTAATTTAGATGATTTATCTAATTATTTTTCAGCCCAGATTTCTTATGATAATCAAAAAAATTTAGAGGCTTTAAAGTTTTTTAATTTATCAAAATCATTATTAGATAAGCACGACCCTTATCTAAAACAGTATATATATTCACTAATATTAGATGAGAAAATTGGATTAGCTATTAAAGAATTAAAATCTAATCGAAATAATAAAAATGCTGATTTTTTTGAAGGTTACTTATTATTAACAATCGATAGTATTATAAAAGAAGATTTTAAAAAAACTAGAAAATATTTAAACGAAATATCAAGGTTTAAAAATCAGAGCAACCTTAACCTTTTCATATTCGAGTCTTTAGAAAATTTTGTTTATGTTTTTGAAAATAAAAAGATACCATTAAAAACGACTAAATTTAGTGGTTTATCATTAATAAATAAAGCTTTTCATAGTTGTTATTTGCAGAAAAAAGATTCTGAAAAATATTTTTTAAACTTATTCAAGACAGAAGATATTGATTACTCTAGATATATTTTTTTTTATGTAAGTGACCTAATTAAAAAAAACAAAATTATAGAAGCAAAAAAATTTGTAAACAATATAAATATTTTAAGTAGCAACTTGTTAGTAATACAAACAAAAAATTGGATTGATGAAGAAAGATTTAAAAGATTTAAGGAAACTTTTTCTTGCGAAAAAGATTCCCATCTTCTAAGTGAATTTTTTTTCCTTATCGCAAATTTATATTCAACACAAGAGAATTTTGAAATGTCAAATTTTTACTTAAATTTATCTAGATTCTTAAACAAAAAATTTATATTTAATTTAACTTTACTATCTGAAAATTTTTTAAAAAATAAAAATTATGTAAAAACAAAAAAAATATTAAAATATTTTAATCGAGAGGATGAAATTTATTATTGGTATAGAGTTAAAACTAATACAAAGATAATTTCAAAGCAAAAAGGAAATGAAGATTCTTTTGATTATATAAATTCTGAGCTAAAAAAGTTTAAAAATCCTTCAGTAAAAATTTTGTTTGATATAGGCAATATAGCAAAAAATTTTAAAAAATATAAAATAGCAGTATTATATTATGATGATTTACTTTCTAAAATAAATTCAAAATCAGGTTCTTATGCGGAAATTTTATTCAGAAGAGGTAGTAGTTACGAAAGATTAAAAGAATATGAAAAGTCTGATGAAGATTTATTAAACTCTTTAAAAATTAATCCCGATGATGCTTACGTGCTTAACTATTTGGCTTATTCTTGGTTAGAGAGAAATTATAAAATAGATGATGCGATCAAAATGCTAGAAAAAGCTCATCTTCTAAAAAAAAATGATCCTTTTATTTTAGATTCAGTTGGATGGGCTTATTTTTTAATTGGAGAACCCAAAAAAGCAGAATTTTTTTTAAAAAAAGCGCTTAAAATTATGCCAAATGATCCTGTGGTTAATGATCATTATGGAGATGTGCTTTGGAAACTTAACAGAAAAATTCAAGCCAAATATTATTGGAAGAGTGTATTAAATTTAGAAAAAACTGAAGATGATATGAAAAAGAAAATAAATATAAAACTTCTTAAGGGACTTAATAAGATTTAGTCAATGAAATTTACAAAAATAAAATCTTATGCCAAGATAAATTTATCTTTAAACATAATAAAAAAACTAAAATCAAATTATCATAAAATAGAAAGCTTAATAACTTTTGTAGACTTGCATGACATAATTTATATAAGACAAATTAAATTAAAAAATCACAAAGTTTTATTTAAAGGTAAATTTTCAAATAAAATAGGAACTACAAATACTGTAATAAAACTTTTAAATATTCTTGATAGTAAAAAACTTCTTAAAAAAAAAAAATTTGAAATACGCATAATTAAAAATATTCCACAAAAATCTGGACTTGGCGGAGGATCAATGAATGCCTCAAGTTTAATAAATTTTTTTTACAAAAAAAAGATAATTAAATTGAATAAAATTGAATTAGAAAAATTATGTTATTCGATCGGATCTGATGTAATATTAGGTATTGGTAAAAGAAATACGATTTTATTATCTAGAGGAAAAATAAAAAAATTTGAAAAAAAACTTAATTATTTTGTTTTAATTGTTAAACCTAAGATTGGTTGTTCAACAGAAATGATTTACTCCAAAGTAAGAATTTTTTCCAAACCAATATATAATAATCCAATAAAATCTATATTTAATAAAAATAATCTTATTAATTCAGAAAATAAGCTAGAAAGTGTTGCTCTTAAAATTTACCCAATTTTAAATAAAATAAAATTATTTTTGTTGAAATTATCAAATATTAAATTTGTTAGAATGTCTGGATCTGGATCATCTATTGTAGGTTATTTCGATTCTAAGGTAGACAGAGATATTGCGGCAAAGAAATTTAAGAAGAAATTTAATAGCTATTGGTGTATTAAATCTAAAACTATATAATTTTTTTTTTTTGTGTTATATGAATTTAATTTTTGGGGCGTAGCCAAGCGGTAAGGCACGGGTTTTTGGTACCTGCATCCTAGGTTCGAATCCT
>MDTB01059833.1_pt1 | contig 15829 bp, 8 predicted proteins | sample 811161 | NCBI WGS metagenome assembly MDTB01 (sample SAMN05326650, study PRJNA326480) | marine metagenome | isolation source: seawater | place: Mediterranean Sea | collected 2009 | reverse complement strand
TACGGATCGCCAGGCAGGACGGATATGGGTCATGGTGGACACCTGTTTCCTGGCAACGATGACGTAGCCAGCGCCGAAGGGTAGATTGAACTTACGAGACAAGCCACCTTTGAAGACCGGTACGGGTCTGGGCCCGCCGATACTGAGAGGCAGGTCATAGTTGGCGTAGTGGACGCGGTCGATCTGAAAATTGAGCAGATTCAGCCAGTCCATGATTCGTCCCGACGACAGGAATGCACCACTCCAGGGCGCATCTCCGCGGAATCTCGCAATCGCGCGCCATGCACCCCAGGCGCTGACCGGATTAAAACCAAGGATGACCAGATAGCCCATGGGCAATGCCACGCGCTCCACTTCTCGTAGCAATTGCTGAGGTTCCTCAAAGAAATCCAACATGTGATGCAGGATCAGAACGTCTATGCTGTCGTTTTCGAATGGTAGCTGCAGACCATTCCCCAAAAAGGACACACCGACATCATCAACGCTGTTTCCCATCGACATCTGATTTCCAACCGGACTCTGCTCGTACAGGGAGTGCGACTGGGGAGAAAGTTGTAAAAGATGGTATCCGAAATAGCCGGGCAGGAGCTGGTCAAGCACCCGTTGTTGAATCATCAGATGTCGTTCACCCACTGGTGTCGTAAACCAGTGTCTGATGTCGGCGCGAAGCACCTGTTGATCCTGCGGTTCACGACGACACATGTTCAACCTGTCTCACAGTTCCGAAACACACTGCCGGGTAGACGGCGGAACGGATTCCGCATCGCAGAACTGAAACTGGTCACCGACATGCGAAAGACAGGGGGAATTCCCATGACCGGGAGTCGCTGAATCTTTATGTCCTGATAGATTGGTGTCATGCTTCGCACCATGCAGCGTAGCCAGCAGTTTACCACTATTTTTCAGATCGTCATGGTCACGACTGTCCTGACGGCCTGTGATTCATTCCCGCTGGAAACTGAGGCCGAATCAACTCGAATTGACCCGGCTGTGCCGAATGCGTCCCCTTCAGGAGTGGTATCTCAGATTATTGAGAAACCCGCTGACACCTACACTGACACCGGCGGTAACCAACAGTCCAAAACGTTGTCGCCTCCCCAAACGGCAGAGACAGAAGCAGAAATAGAAACAGAGTCAGAAGCACTGGCGGAGCCACCTGCATCGCAGGACCTGTGGGACCGACTTCGGGCAGGGTTCGTTCTGGATCACCGTTTGAGTCAGCCTCGCGTTCAGTCAGAAATCAGGTGGTATCAGAGAAATCCGGATTATCTGAAGCGAGTTGGACAACGTGCCGCACCACACCTCCACTTCATTGTCGAGCAGATCGAGGCTGCGGGGCTCCCTCGCGAATTCGCATTACTGCCGATCATCGAAAGCGCGTATGACCCATTCGCCTATTCACATGGCCGAGCCGCTGGTATCTGGCAGATCATCCCAGGTACTGCCAGGCATCTAGGGCTCAAAAGCAACTATTGGTATGACGGTCGCCGAGATATCCCGGATGCAACCGACGCGGCTCTGCGTTACCTCGCAGCGTTGCACCGGTCACTGGACGAGAACTGGTTACTGGCGCTCGCCGCCTATAACAATGGTGAGGGGAATGTGCGTCGAGCCATGCGCAGGAACCGACAGTCTGGGAAACCGGAAACATTCTTTGAACTCAAACTGAACTCCGAGACCGCAGCGTACGTTCCACGTCTGCTCGCCATCAGCGCCGTCGTGAGTGACCCTGAGAAGTACGGTGTATCTCTTCCCGATATACCGGACCGCCCTCACTGGGTGATGGTGGATGTCGGGGGGCAGATTGATATCGCAAACGCAGCCGATCTGATGGATGTCTCGGCAGAGACGGTCTACCGACTGAACCCCGGGTTAAACCAGTGGTCAACACCGCCTAGTGGGCCCCACCGTTTACTGGTACCAATCCCAAAAGTCTCGCGGCTACTGTCCGGGCTCCAGCACCTGCCTGTTGACCAACGAATTGCCTGGCAGAGACATGTCGTCACCGACCGCGAGACCCTTAGCGACATCGCACTCGCCTACGGCACAACGGTCAGTACGCTTCAACAGTCCAACAATATCAAAGGCCATATCATTGTCCCGGGTCAGTCTCTGATGATTCCGACCGCCAGGCAACCCAGAGACGCTTACTCACACAGCCAGTCAGAGCGATTGAAGCGATCCCAGAACCGTCTGCAGACGATTCACGGCAAACCGGTTCGACACCGGGTTGTCCGCGGGGACACGCTCTGGGATCTTTCCATGAAATATGATGTCTCCCTAAGGAGACTTGCCAAATGGAATGGCAAAGCGCCACGAGATCTGTTGTTACCGGGTGAAGAATTGCTGCTCTTCGGTATTGACGATGCAGAAGTGACAGCCGAGTCACCCACCTCCACAGACCAGGCCGATCTGACCCAAGCGACACCACGCAGCAGTGCTATGACGCCCCACCCTCAGCCACGAAATATTGTCCGGAAGATCAACTACCGGGTGAGATCAGGAGAATCGCTCGCGTCCATCGCAAGCCGCTTCAAGGTGACGGTGAGTCGGATTCTGGAATGGAATGTCCACCTGGTAGACCGTCGTTACATCCATCCAGGCGACCCGATCACGCTGTACGTGGATGTTACCAACGCCCACTGACAGATCGAACTCAATATTGACGATCCACGCTTGCTTCGCCCTCAACATACTGACGGTAATCGACCATGGTGGTATTACCACCTCTGACTGCCAGGACGCGACCCAGTGTTTGGAGCTCTTCAATACCAACATCCTGATCCGATTCTGTGACTCCGGTTACCGTCACCACGGCGACGTCACCATTGTCCAGTACGACCTGGCCGCTCGAACGACCGTCGATGGCAGGTCTGGGTAACTGGAATGCCGAAGTTGCAATCTGTCGATCAACACCCAACTGGTTGCGGGTGGCACCCGCCGTCTCCGTCCAACTAAGATTGTATTCCGCGGCCACACTGGTTGAGGAGTCGCCATTCTTCAAGCGGCTCACCAGACCCTCTGCACGCGAAACCGCGAGCTCACCGGCTCTATCATCAACAAGAATCTGGCGGACTTCCTCACGAACGTCGTCGTAGGGTTTCAACGTCTCCTCTGAATGCGCCTCAACTCGGAGGACCACGTGGTGGTTGGGGTCAATCTCAAGCAAGTTGCTGTTGTTCCCATCAAGCAGAACATCGGTACTGAACGCCGCGCTGACGATGCTTGCGAAGCTTGCAATCCCATCAGTTTCGTTGCGACCGACTGGTCCCGTTTTCTGAATTGTCAAAGACAGTGCTTCAGAAGGCTCAAAAAGATCTGGTGACTCGAATGCGAGTTCACTCAATGTTGACGATGCATCCACAAACAGCCGTTCCGCCTCAGCCCGGCGGTACTCACGTTCAATAGTCTCTCGCAATTCCGAGTACACCGCAGGTTCGGGCGCTTCCTTGTCCAGTAATCGAATGATGTGGTAGCCGAATTCTGTCAGAACTGGCTGTGACATCTCGTTGACTTCAAGGGCATAAACAGACTCTTCGAACGCGTCAACGTAGGTTCCACGTGCCTGGAAGCCCAGGTCTCCACCCGCACTGGCGGATGCAGGATCTTCAGAATGTGCTGCCGCTACCTCTGAAAAATCGCTTCCGTCGACGATCTCCTGGTACAACTCGTCAATTCGTTCTTTTGCCGCTTCTTCCGAGCGACTGTCATCGACCAGCACGAGGATGTGCGCCGCACGTCGCCGCTCATCCTTCGCATATTGATCACTGGTTTCTTCAAAGAACTGTTGAAGCACGTCTTCTGTGACCGTCACCTGGTCCATAAAGTCGTTTCGGCGAATCTCCAGGTACTCCAGCTCAACCGTTTCTTCGGACATGAATTGCAAAGGGTTCTCGTCATAGTAGGTCCGAACATCGTCTTCGCTGACGTAAACGGTATTCCGGAGCGAATCTACCTCGATCAGAAGATGTGCGATATCCCTCGACTGCTGCGAAAGACGGCTCGCTTTACGCAACTCCGACTCAGTTACGAAGTCACTGGCTGCTACGCCTGAAGCAAGTTGACGAATACGCAGATCGAGGCTGAGTTCTTCCCTATACCCCAACGGACTATACCCTGCGCTTCCGATGACCAGCTGAAACTGGTTGGCATCAAACACACCCCCGATCTGGAACACCTCGGTATCTACAATCTCTTTGTCGATGCGGGAGTCACTGAAGTAAAGGTCCAGATCATCCACCGATTGCGCCATCAGTTCACGTTCGATCAGGCTGTCGAGAACCTGCTCCTGCAGTACCCCGTCATCAATGCTCTCCAGCGAGATATTCTGTGCCTGGAGATTCCGACGATTCCGCTGCAGGGCAACATCAAAGTCCTGACGCGTGATCTCTTCTCCATTAACCTCTGCAACCTTCGGAACCGGTGCCAGATAGGTCGTTATTGAGCCCATGCCAAACAGAGCGAAAACGACGATGATCGCACCCACGATGATCTTCGCCACAATGCCCTGGGTATTGTCTCGTAATGATTGAATCGACATGCTGTTTTCTTCGACCTGGCGCGCGAATGATTGGACCAAAAAAAATGGCGCATACAAGATGCGCCATTTTTAACGAGCGGTTATTTTCCGTAACAGACTATTTCGTTAAACGAATCGTCAAACGAAAAAAACGTCAGTTTACGGCATCTTTCAGCGCTTTACCTGCTTTGAATGCCGGAACCTTCGCTGCGGAAATCTGGATTTCTTCCCCTGTTTGAGGATTTCGACCCGTCCGCGCGGCACGCTCACGTACAGTGAATGTTCCGAAACCGACCAAAACTACAGAGTCTCCGTTCTTCAACGAACCCGTAACTGAGTCGATCATTGAATCGAGCGCTCGACCCGCCGCCGCCTTTGTAATGTCGGCAGATGCGGCAATGTTCTCGATAAGTTCCTGTTTGTTCACTCTCTACCCCTTTTACCCTAATTGAACCATGAGTTGACCGGTCAACTTCTAAACCTTGGCCGCTGATCTCAGGTGGTTATGTCAGTTTAGTGTCTCAGTGGACTACTATCTCAATTATCTCAGCAATCTCAAACTAAAACTTACTTAGTCTTGCCTCAGAAAAATGAAAATTATGTCTGCTGAACGTCGTTATGTATCGCTCGTTGTGTGTGTTTGAAGCACTGTCGGATTGAATACATCTCATGCTTTTACGCACGAATTTTATACCAACTGGGTAAAATGACTGTCAAGCAATCTTTCCTATACCGTCATGAACGGTCAATGTGCACTGATTCTGACGTGACTATCGCCGTCCTTTTCAGAATCGGTAATCGGCTCTGCGGCTGGGGGCAGCGGTTCCGGTGCTCGGGTCAGTGCAGTCTCAAGTACCTCATCGATCCATTTCACACACCGAATATCAAGGTCACGGGTGACATCCTCCGAGACCTCCTTCAGATCCCTGCGATTCTCCTCCGGAATCAGCACAGTCGTAATTCCTCCACGATGTGCTGCAAGCAGCTTCTCCTTGAGTCCACCAATGGGCAAAACCTGACCCCGCAACGTGATCTCGCCAGTCATCGCCACATCGGCGCGAGCGGGGATGCCTGTTAGCACAGATACGATAGCCGTACACAGTGCGATACCCGCACTCGGGCCGTCTTTCGGTGTTGCACCCTCAGGAACGTGAATGTGAATGTCAAGGTTTTCGTGGTAGTTGGGGGCAATTCCAAGCACCTCGGCCCGACTTCGAACCACCGTCACCGCTGCCTGAACCGACTCCTGCATCACATCGCCCAGCGAACCTGTCTTCGATATACCGCCTTTTCCAGGCACTGCAGCCGCCTCAATCGACAGCAACTCACCACCCACACTGGTGACGGCAAGTCCCCGCACCTGTCCAATCTGGTCTTCTTCGTCGGCCTTACCGTAGTTGAATTTGCGCACACCCGAATATTCTTCAAGGTTCTCTGAATTCACCACCAATGGCTCGTTACTGACGCCTTCAGCGATCGAAACCTCTTTGACAACCTTACGGCAGACCTTGGCAATTTCTCGCTCGAGACCTCGGACACCTGCTTCACGGGTGTAATAACGCACGAGATCCTGCAGGGCTTCGTCCTCAAGTAAGAGTTCACCTTCCTTGAGCCCATTGTTCTTTAGCTGTTTAGGCAACAGATAACGGCGCGCAATGTTCAACTTCTCATGCTCCGTGTAACCGGCGATACGAATAATCTCCATCCTGTCCAGCAGCGCCGGGGGGATATTCATAGAGTTAGACGTACAGATGAACATGACATCAGAGAGGTCATAGTCGACCTCCATATAGTGATCGTTGAACGTGTTGTTCTGTTCAGGATCAAGCACCTCAAGCAGCGCGGACGCCGGATCACCGCGATAATCCTGCCCCATCTTGTCTATCTCATCGAGCATGAACAGAGGATTCTTGACACCGGCCTTGCTGATTTTCTGAATCACTTTCCCGGGCATGGAGCCGATGTAGGTCCTTCGATGTCCCCGAATCTCTGCCTCATCACGAACACCACCCAGAGCCATGCGGACAAACTTCCGGTTCGTCGCCCTGGCGATGGATTCGCCCAGAGATGTTTTCCCCACACCAGGTGGTCCTACCAGGCAGAGTACGGGTCCTTTGATCTTCTTGATTCGACGTTGAACCGCGAGATATTCAAGGATGCGTTCCTTCACCTCTTCCAGGCCGTAGTGATCGGTGTTCAATACGTCTTCGGCATCGCTAATGCTACTGCGCACTCTCGAGCGCTTCTTCCAGGGCACCCCCAGCATCCAGTCAATGTAGCTTCGCACCACGGTGGCCTCAGCAGACATGGGGGCCATCATCTTGAGTTTACGAATCTCTGCTTCGGTTTTCTCCCAGGCTTCTTTGGACATACCTGAAGACTCAAGCTTTTCCATGATCTCTTCGAGTTCATTCGGCGCCTCATCGCTTTCGCCCAGTTCCTTCTGGATCGCCTTCATCTGCTCATTCAGATAGTAGTCGCGCTGGCTCTTCTCCAGTTGCTTCTTCACGCGTCCGCGTATGCGCTTCTCAACACGAAACAGGTCAATTTCGCTCGCGAGTAGCTTCATCATGTGATCGCCACGTTCACGAATCGAGGTGATTTCAAGGATCTTCTGTTTTTCTTCCAACTTGAGGGTCAGTTGTTGAGCAATGGTATCTATCAAACGACCGGGCTCAGAGATCGTGGACAGTGAAGTCATCACCTCGGGCTGTATTTTCTTACTCAACTGCGTGTACTGGTCGAATACCGTCAGGACTGAACGCACCAGTTCATCACTGTCATTGGACGGCAATGTTTCCTCCTCCAGCGTCTCGACCTCGGCAACAAGGTAGTCGCCGCCGTCTTCGACTTTGGAGACCGAAGCTCGACTACCGCCTTCCACCAGAATTTTGATCGTCTTGTCGGGCATCCGGATCAACTGCACCACGCTCGCGACAGTTCCGAATTCAAAAAGGTCGGACGGTCCGGGGTCTTCGTTCTCCGGATCTCTCTTCGCCAGCAGCAGTACACGCTTGTCGGGGTCATGCTCCTGTGCCTGTTCAAGAGCCGCGATGGACTTCGCAGTACCAATGAACAGGGGAAGCACTCCATGAGGGTACACGACGATGTCACGCAGTGTGACGACTGGGATTTGGGTTATCGCTGTCATGGTCTTGTTACGTACCCCGATTGGCTGGACGGCTGATGTAATGGTAGCCACGAGATAGTCTCGGACCCGCATACAGCGGGACCGCAAAAGACCTTCCTGCGTCAACCTACACAGTATCTTAACGAAAAAAGGGGGCTAACTGCCCCCTTTTGTCACGCTTTTCATCCAAATTTGCCGGATTCCAGCAATTTCCCAGTTTGGAACACTGGGCTCTGCGAACCTATTCGGATGAGGCGCGTTGTTCCTGGTTTTCGTAGATCAATATCGGTTCTGATGTCCCGTCGATCACATTCTCATCAATCACCACCCGACTGACACTGTCTTCGGACGGAATCGAGTACATGATTTCATTGAGGGTTGCCTCAAGAATGGATCGAAGACCACGGGCACCGGTTTTACGATCCATGGCTTTTCGCGCGATCGCCGTCAGTGCATCTTCACGGAACTCGAGTTCAACGCCCTCCATTTCGAACAATTTTGAGTATTGTTTCGTATAGGCGTTTTTCGGCTCTTTGAGAATGCGAACCAGCGCATCGGGATCCAATTCATCCAGCGTGGCAATCACTGGCAGTCGGCCGACAAATTCCGGGATCAAGCCATACTTCACAAGGTCTTCCGGCTCGACAGTTCGCAGAGTCTCGCCGAGATTCTTCTTGGAGGATTCCCTCTCGATTCGAGCACCGAAACCGATGCCACTCTTCGAGGAACGATCCAGAATCAAGCGATCCAGGCCCGCAAATGCGCCGCCACAGATGAACAGGATGTTAGTGGTATCGACCTGAAGGAATTCCTGCTGTGGATGCTTACGTCCACCCTGCGGTGGCACGGACGCCACGGTCCCTTCAATCAGCTTCAGCAACGCCTGCTGCACACCTTCACCAGACACATCGCGAGTGATCGACGGATTGTCAGACTTGCGTGAAATCTTGTCGATCTCGTCAATATAGACAATGCCCACCTGAGCCTTGTCAACATCATAGTCACATTTCTGCAACAGCTTCTGAATGATGTTCTCTACATCCTCACCAACGTAACCTGCTTCGGTAAGTGTTGTGGCATCGGCGATAGTGAACGGCACATCCAATAGGCGCGCGAGGGTTTCGGCCAGTAGCGTCTTGCCCACACCCGTTGGACCGACCAGCAGAATATTGCTCTTCTGCAGCTCAACGTCATCTTTCTTGCTCTGGTACTTCAGGCGCTTGTAGTGGTTGTACACGGCAACCGAGAGTACTTTTTTGGCGTGATGCTGGCCGATCACATATTCGTCGAGGATCTCCTTGATTTCCATTGGGGTCGGCAGCTTTTTCGTCTCGCTGCTTTCCTCAGTAGATTCCTGAAGTTCTTCGCGAATGATGTCATTGCATAGCTCTACACATTCATCACATACGTAGACAGAAGGCCCCGCAATCAGCTTCCTGACCTCGTGCTGGCTCTTGCCGCAAAAGTTGCAGTGCAGCAGCTTGCCTTCACCATTTCCGTCATGTTCGTCGGACATTTCCAAAACCTCAGCTTGTTACTTCCAGACCCAGGACCGGCTTCCACCACCTTTAGCCGCAAGGTTCGCCACCCCGGAGCCCTGTTCGGACTTCGGTCAGCTCTCGATATTACAAAAACTCTCGTTATAACAAAAGAAGGCCTCCGCTCGTCTGGGCAGAGACCTCGACGCTCTATTCGTCCTCCGCCTCATCGTGGTTTCGCCAGACATGGTCGACCAGACCGTATTCCAAAGCCTGTTCCGGCGTCATAAAGTTATCGCGTTCTGTATCGATTGCGATCTGCTCCTCACTTTGTCCCGTATGTTCTGCCATGATCTTGTTCATTCGCTCACGGATATAAAGGATTTCCCGCGCCTGAATCTCGATATCGGAAGCTTGGCCCTGTGACCCGCCACTAGGTTGATGGATCATCACCCGTGAGTTCGGCAGACAAACACGTTTGCCCTTGGTTCCGGCTGCCAGAATCAATGCACCCATGCTTGCGGCCTGTCCCAGACAGTATGTGCTGACGTCACAATTGATGAATTGCATCGTGTCATAAACCGCAAGTCCGGATGTCACCGATCCACCCGGTGAATTGATGTACAAGAGGACATCTTTATCGGCATTCTCGTACTCTGCATACAGTAGTTGCGCGACAACAATATTAGCAACAGCATCGTCTATAGGACCGACGATAAAGATGATCCGTTCCATCAGCAGCCGGGAATAGAGATCGTATCCGCGCTCACCTCGTGCAGTCTGCTCAATGACCGTCGGGATGAGATTGAGGCCCATCGGGCTTTGAGCCAGCCTGTCCCCAACATAATCTCTAAAGTCGCTCATATCATCTCCTTTTTCCAGACTCCATCATTGGGCCCGTCATTCCTGTTTTCAAGGCGCCTGACGATGTCGACACCTGATTATTCATTCATTGGCTCAGTTAGCGTATCGAACATTTGCGGACTTTTTCCACCAGGGATTTCCACCCGCCTTGTTCCACCCAATGACACCTTATTGCCCCACCGTACATGAAGCCACTATCGAAGAGTCATCACTGCAGTTTCACTCGCGGGCACCTAGGGTGCCCGCGTGACAACTGGGACCTACAATCGTTCCCTTGGGCAATAACCCCATGCTATTCATGGACTTACCGAGATAAGCTCAGTAACCAGACCAACCTGGAGTATAACCACAATCTCGCGATTGCTCAGTATCACATGTGGACAATTTATCTAGTCCGAGATCACGCATGTCACCGATGAGTACGTCAGGTACCGGCATCTGGTTTTTCTGTAGATCCGTCCGGCTGTTTTTCTTCGTCTGCGGCTGAATCTGAGGGGCTGTCATCAGCTTCATCCGGGAGTTCGGGTGGGGGTGGTGGTGCCATGGCCTCCTGATACGACTGGACAACCTCAGTTGATTGCGCAGTCTCAAGAATCAGGTCCATGACCTGCTCTTCAAGCACCATGTTGCGAATGTTGCTCAGTTGCTCCTCGTTCCGATAGTAGTAGCTGACCATCTGTTCCGGATCATCGTAGCCAGCTGCCATTTCCTCTAGGTAGGAGCGAACCCGATCGTCGTCCGCCTGCAGACTGTTCTGATCCACGATCGCATTCATGATCAGGCCCAGTGAGACACGGCGTTTGGCTTGTGGTTCGAACAACGCGGGCGGCAACGCCGACTCGTCAATGCTGTTCTGACCGCCGAACTGCTGCGCCATTTCGCTACGCATGCGGTTCACTTCACCGTCAATCAGCGCCTGCGGTACGTTGATTTCATTAGACGCCAGCAACCCATCCATCACCTGTGTCTTGATCTTGTTCTTGATATTCGAATCCAGTTCTCGCTGCATATTGCCGCGAATTTCGTCACGAAACTTCTCGAGATCAGCATCCTCGACCCCGAACTGTGACATGAACTCCTCATCAATTTCGGGTGTTACAGACTCGCTGACCTTGTTGAAGCTGATCGTAAACACAGCCTGCTGACCCGCGAGTTCCTTGTTCTGATAGTCCTCGGGAAACGAAACATCAATGTCCTTCTCGTCACCTGCGCTGCCTCCTACGAGTCCGGCCTCAAAATCCGGCAACATGCGCCCCGATCCAATGACGATATCAACGCCAGTCCCTTCACCACCGGCGAATACTTCACCGTCGACCCGGCCCGTGAAATCAACGTTGACCTGATCACCATCAACCGCCGAACGATCGACCTCGTTGTAGGAGGTTCGTTGCTCCTGAAGTTTTTCAATCACCTCTTCAAGATCAGGATCCTCAACTGTAGCGGTCGGCTTTTCGACCGAGATCGCACCAAAGTCCGCCAGGGTGATTTCTGGAAACACCTCGAAGACTGCCGTGAAGGACAGGTCCTTGCCGCTTTCCATCGTCACGTCTTCGATACGCGGCATGCCGGCAGGAGACACGTCTTCCTGAGTGATGGCCTCAGAGTATGTGGATTGAATCAGTTCGGATGAGATCTCCGCACGGATACTTTCGCCGAAACGGCGACTGACCTCGCGCAAGGGAACCTTGCCCGGTCGAAAACCCTTCAGTCGAACCTGTTTGGCCGCCTCTTTCAGCTTCTGCTGAAACAGACTTTCGACGTCATCTGTCGGCACACTGATGTGCAGTTTTCGTTCAAGGCCTTCCGAGGTCTCAAGTGTCGATTGCATCGCTGTCTGACCCTTCTATGGTCTGGCTCTGGTCTCACGACCAGCGTTCAAAGAATGGTGCGAAAGGAGAGACTCGAACTCTCACACCTTGCGGTACTGGAACCTAAATCCAGCGCGTCTACCAATTCCGCCACTTTCGCGTTTTCTTGCGTCTCTTTCGCAGCGGGATTCGGTCTTACTCGAATCCGCCATTCGCTCTGTCGCGCACGACAGCATCCCCTGCCCAACGGGACCGCGAAAGGGCGCGGATTATACGGGACCGGGCGGGGTTGGCTCAAGGATCGCTCGAAATCGACCTTCCAGAACGAAAAACGCGGCCCGTGGGCCGCGTCAAATCGTCGATTGGCAGCTAGAACGAGTACTTCACTCCCATCCTGATTTCATAACGGGACGCATCGCCTCGCCGTGACTCAGGGGTGGTGTCACCTTCCGCGACGGTGAATGGGAAATCTGCCTGTCGCAGAACACCCCAGTCCTCGTTGAGGAAGTTGGTGAAGTTATCGATCACGAGGAACGCGGACGCACTGTGGCCTTCCATGAATCCCGGCAATTGCTGGCTGACCCGAACGTCAACCTTGCCCCACCAGGAACCGTCCTGACTGTTACGCTCCGCACTCGGTCGAAGTACGTTGTCGTTGAAGTCCAGCCATGGCGTGAAGCCATATGGGTTAATCGTACCGTTGAAGGTTATGCTGTAAGGCTGGCCCTGATTGTAATGCCCATAGACCGTGAGACGCGTGGGGTAGTCACCCCAGAACGTCCCTTCCCAGTTGAAAGTCGCCGTTACGCGATGATCGATGCTGTAATTCGACCTAGACAGGACGGTTTCCTGAGGATCAAAGAACGCTCGATTCTGGTAGTTGGAGAACGCTACCGAGCTGGTCATGGGTGATACATCCTGTGAATCGGTGTAGGCATAACCGAATGTCCAGTCCATCCCATTGTCGTAGGCCTTGCTCACGTAAACCGACCAGCCGAAGGACTCGTCCCCTACCGGGCTATTGGTCAGTACGAAGGTGGGCTCACGGACATCATCGTATTGGGGATAGCCCTCAGCAGTCCTACCTGTCTCCTCAAGATCGCCGTGAAGTACGACAGCAGTATTGTCTGCCTTCGTTAGCAGCACGTCGGCATTGACCACGTATTCGTTCGGCGCGTACCAGGTGAGGCCCAGCGCGTACTTCACATCACTGGGAATCTTGAAATTGGGATCCAGGTAATTGATCTCGAAATTGTCACCAGTACCTCCGGCAACCGCGTCAAACAGCTCCTGAGGAACGCCGTAACCAGGTCCCGCGCCGGTGGGTGCACTAGCTTCAACAGCGGCATAAACAACATCTGGATCAAACAGGCTGCGGGTGCCATCGGTATACCCGAATGAACGTCCACGCTGACCAAACTGCAGTACATTGTTCGCAGAGAAGTTGTTGGACAACCACACGTTTGGATTACCACCGGAGTAAACGCCAACACCACCACGTACGCTAATATTGTCCGAGTAGTCGAAGGTGAACCCTACGCGTGGTTGAAACAGCCCTTCGCCATCCACGTTGGTGGAATTTGAGAACCCGTAGTCGGCGACGAATATCGGGTTTTCACCCGGCGCATCATCGGTTGAATACCAGTCGTAGCGAATGCCGGCAACAACCGTCAGGCGATCACTAATATCAAACTCATCCTGCAGATACAGCGTGTTCACGTCGTAACCCCACACTGCTGCTGCATCGGTCGGGTTGTTGCTTGGCGCGTTGTTATAGTAGATCGCGTCGGCAAAACCATTGTGGAAGTCATCGATACCGTCGAACCGGATCTCGGTCTCTGTATGCTGTACAAACAGATTGAAGATACTGAGCTGTTCGGTCTCAAAACCGAACGTCAGATTGTGTCCATCCAGGTAGTAGTTACCAACAAAAGCGACGTTGGTAACGTCATAGTTCAGCTTGTTGGACTGACGACTGTCATCACCTCCGAGGTATACGTCCACGTCAGCGAGTTCAACCCGGATCTCACCAAAGTCGGTACCACCCAGTGAAACCTGCCGGTTGTTCAACTCCAGATACCCCAGTCGGATTTGCGTCGAAAAGTTGTCTGTCCAATCTGAATAGAGCGTACCGACGTAAGACGTGAGTTCGGCACCTCGTTCATAGAGATGATTCTGGAACTCAAACTCGTCATTGTCACCATCGGACTGGGTGAAGTTATTTCCGTCATTGTAGTTGTAGGTAAACGCGAGCCGCTGGTTGTCTGCGACGTACCAGTCCAGCTTGATCAGCAGTTTTTCGTCTTCCTTGTCGAGACTGCTAGGAATCGGACCAGGGTCATAGAGATAGTGGTCCCGGGCGATCTGCACAATCTCGTCCAGTTCTGCCTGCGTGACTTCGATCTCGTTGACAGCGCCGGAACCCTGAGCGCCACGGTCAAAAAGATTGGCACCGTCAAGCGACTCGTATGCGACGAAGAAGAACAATTGATCTTCGATAATCGGACCACCGACGTTAAAACCAAAACGGGTTTCGTCGTAGTCGGAAGTCTGGATTTGCTGGCCTTCCAGCGAATCTGCTCGTAGGCCATCGTTGGTAAAGTCCATGAACGCCGACCCGGAGATCGTGTTCGTACCAGACTTGGTCACCGCGTTGATGTTGCACGCGGTGAAACCACCGTATTTGGCATCAAAGGGAGACAGTTCAACGGCGACCTGCTTCAGCGAATCGTAGGAGAACGGCATCCGTTCGGTGGGATACCCATTCGAATTGAGGCCAAATGAATCGTTGAGACGGACACCATCGACAGTCAGGCTATTAAACCTGGAATTCTTGCCTGCACATTGTACGGCGTTGATATCTCCACGGGACTCGTCCACATAGATTCGGGGATCCGTACGCACAATGTCTGCAATGGTACGGTTGATTGCCGGCTTGGACTCAAGGTCATCAAGATCGAAGGTCGCGTTCGGTCCGACGGCGACAGGTGCAGCCAGCGCACTCGCCACAACCACAACCTCGTCCATGGACGCGGATGAGAGTTCGAAGGACAGATCCGTGACCTGCCCCAGGTTCAACGCAACCGTCCGTTGAGACTGATTGCCGTAGCCACTCTTGCGCACCGTGACGGTGTAGTCGCTGCCAACCGGTAGGTTTCTGATACTGAATCCGCCGTTGCTGTTGGTCTGCGTTGAACGTGTCAACGAAGTTCCTTCGCTTCGGATGGTAACGGTGGTCGCAGCGAGACCGTTACCGGCGCTGTCTGTCACAACACCTCGTAAAGATGAAGACGTTTCCTGTGCCATCACCTGACCCGAGAACAGCGAAATTGCTCCAACTACTAGTATGGTTCGCACAAGTGACGCCGCAAGCGCAATGCGTCTGCCCATATTTTTCTCCCTTAGTATTGTTTCCAAGTCAGTATTGATCCCAGTCGTCCCCCACGACTGTAGAGTTATAGTGCAGAATTGTAAAACAGAGATAAAGGTACTTTTGATCATATTGGTAATACGACCAACGGCTTCCCCCTGTGTACACACAAGGTGGTTTATTTCGGTGTGCAAACCAACGCAGCCCTTCAGAGATAGATCGAACGCCTGCCGACTATCCCATCTGTCTCAGGTCGTAGACGGGCGCCCCTGGCGTTAGAGAACTGGCACGATGCCCTGCAGGGTTATGGTCAAACCCAATGCACGTGGACGGCCCCGAGGAAAAGAGGATGGGACCGATCTGATGGCTGAAGTCATCGTGTACATGTCCACTAGTAACAACACGTACTGAAGTCCCCTGGACAGCCTCAATCAGGTCCGTACTCTGACTCAGTCCACAGTGAGACTGCTCGCACATGAAGTGAGTGGGATGGTGGACCGCCACCATGATATGAGCAGCCTCTGTCATGACGAGTTGACGACGTAGTTGATCGAGATCGCTTTGCGAAACCCGCCCTTCCGCATGATCAGGCCAATGGCTGTCAACGCCAACGATCAACCAGCCATCTTGCCGGATCTCACGCTCGGGGAAGATCCGGTA
>MDTB01181044.1_pt1 | contig 15833 bp, 17 predicted proteins | sample 811161 | NCBI WGS metagenome assembly MDTB01 (sample SAMN05326650, study PRJNA326480) | marine metagenome | isolation source: seawater | place: Mediterranean Sea | collected 2009 | reverse complement strand
GTAACCTAGTAGCGACTAATAATATTGTAAAAATAATAACCAGTGACACATATGTATGGAATGACTATAGTATTTGCGCAACAGGGACCGGTGTGAGAAATGAAATATTCATTATCTTTGAAAAAGAAATGTCTTTAGCTAGTAATTTCTACCCCTCTTGTAGAAACCATGCCTCAATTCAAATTTCTATGGATTTCTTTATAAGTTTCAAGGATTTGAAATGGGGCGATCAAAATGTTCTGTGGGGATTTAATGAAGGTGGATTGATAAGAAATCCCAGTCCCATCATTAAAATTTGAAGAATTCATCAAGGCATCAGACTAGTTACAATTCAGAAAATGTAATTTAAACAATTAACATAATATATATATTAGTATTCCGATTGAATTAATGAGTAAAATGAAAATATGAAAAGAACATTTATACTAGTTTCGCTTTATTTTTTGCAAGGGTGTGCTCCTCCCTTAGAGAACAAGTGCTATAGTGAAAGGATGGATAAGTGGGAATTTGCTATTATTTCCGAAAGAGATGGAAAAAAGTTTAGATTTATCTCAGTTGAAAATTCAGATGGCGTTTTAGATGAACAGTATTATCCTGATACAAGTGAAGGAAAGACTTTGTTTGAATCTCATTCTTGGTCAAAATGTACAAAAAATTAAGTCACTATTATCTTTTACTTTTTATCTTTCCAATCTTCACATGAAAACTCAATTAATTGTAATAGTCCTTCTTATGACACTTCCAGGTTTATATATTTGGATAACAACTTGATTTTATTTCTTTAACTTCAAATAGATATTTAAAAATAATTGTTTTTAAGTACCGGAAAAAGAAATTTAGAGTGTTTTGGAATTTTATTTTTGAAAGTTTTTCATATAATTATATATGGTAAAATTTCTGTTCCTTAATGCGAACTAATTGTTGTAAAGTTTCAAAAGGCTTTCATCATATGACTGAAAAATCAGTTTTCGAAAAAATACTATCCAAAGAAATTCGTTCAAACATTATATATGAAACAGATACTGTTTTTGCTATCAACGATATCAACCCTGTTGCACCTGTTCATATTCTTATAATTCCAAAGAAGAAAATACCTACTATTAACGATTTGGAGGACAATGACATGAATCTTATTAGTGAGATTGTATTTGCTGCTAAAAAATTAGCCGTCGACCATAATATACAGGACAGTGGATACAGACTTATTTGGAATACTAATAAACATGGACAACAAACTGTATATCATATCCATCTTCATCTCATCGGTGGTAAGCAATTATCTTGGAATTTTTAATTTTTACCTTAGTTTATTTTTGTATGAAAAATAGTCTTTTTTACCCTCAAATTAATCATAGTTATTACTGTAACTTTTACAAGTTGTGAACACAGTATTTAAAAAAATTTATTAAATATACTTGCTTTATAATTAATAGATAGTTTTTACTATCTGCAACTCTGTAAATTCGAATTGATAAAATGTCAACTTATAAAACTGCATTTCGAATACAAAACCCCACTCTATATAGATTACATTAAAAAATAAACTATTGATTATAAATGGAAAAATAGATATATCTTTAAAACTACTCGTACTCAGAAAAATTGCTGAAACAAATAGTTGATAAATATGATCTTACAGATCTATCAAAAGCTTTAAGATGTCTTTTGAATTATGTCGAGGAAAAGGAGTCTCATTGGGATGATATGCTTGCTACTATTCGCTGCAATAGATATTGATAGAAGTTTGGATTCTTAAAAATAAACTTTTTTGTTATGCAATATTATATTATGCTCTGTTGGTTATATAAGAGTAGGGCAAAGATTCTATATAGGCGACTAATAGTTATACTAAATATTTTTATACGTATTAAAATATAAATTACTATTAGTAAAAAATCCCAAACTGATTTAGGTGACTTTAAATAAAATGAAAAAACTACTATTACTTTCTATACTCTTTTTTTCGATTAGTGCGTTCGCTATAGAGTGGCATAAAGTTGGTGAAGCAGATGGAAAATCTTTTTATGTTGATGTGGATAATATAAAACAACAGAGTGGATTTGTTTACTATTGGGAATTAGTTGACTTTAAGGAGCCAATATTTGGTACCCTTTCCACTATAAGTAAATTCAAAGCTGATTGTTCAAAAAAGAAAAAAGCTATGTTAGTTACTACTTCATACACAGGGCAAATGGGAAAATACTTCGTAACCAATGAGGCAGAATATGATGGAACAAGTTTCGCTGATTCTTCTAAATCCATTCAAATGAAATTTGCATGTGAACTTACAAGGTGAGTTGAAAAAAATTAATAAATTGTGTTTTTTTTTCGTATAGTTGATTAAAATAGATTTATGAAAAGACTATTGCTTATTACACTATTTTGTTTTTCTGCAAATTGTTTTTCCACTACCAAAGTATACTTTTGTACTTATAAAAAAAGTGTACAGTCAAACCCTTATGATGAACTTGTTTACACTAAAAAGAATCCAAAATTACTAAACTATAAACAAAAAATAATAATTGACCTAAAAAAAAAATCAGTTACCAGAGAATATTATGATATTGAATGGGATGGCAAGAAAAATATAAAGATAAAACAAAAAAGAGTTTCTTCTATTTCAATAGCAAGCAGGGATTTGAGTATTCCAAATAAGCTTATTTATTGGCATGAGGAGAGAATGGGGAAAAAAGGTATTTATGATGGACAGGTTAGTATTTATTCTTTATCAGAGTGGACCAAAATAACACTTACACATTCTTTTATAAGTGTAGTCAGTGCATATGATGTTCACTACGAATGTGAGACATTCCAATCTTAAGGAAAATAATCAAGAGGTTTTTATAAAAATTAATTAATTTTCAAAATAAGGCTATATAAATATAGAATGTATTTTCTTTAAAGATTAACTACATTAGGTGATAACAGATGTTGCAAGTTTTTGGTAGAGTAAGGTCAAGGACATTTAGGGTTGTATGGCTTCTAGAGGAGTTAGAAATACCTTACGCACTAGAAGAGGTTGCTCCTCAATCAGAAGAAGCGCAAAAAGTTTATCAGAATGGAAAAATACCATTTATTGTAGATAATAATCACCTTATTTCAGATTCGTTAGCTATACATACATATTTATCCGACAAACACAAAGCTTTTACTGAATCTCCTGGAACTATTAAACGTGCAAAACAAGATTCTTTAACATTCCGGATTTTGGATGAATTTGATGCACTTTTATGGGTTGCAGCTAAGCACACTTATATTTTTTCATCTGATAAAAAATTACCAGATATACTTAATATTCTTAAATGGGAGTTTGTAAGGAATCAAGAGGGGATCATTTACGAATTTCCAATCAAAAAATTTATTTGTGGTGAAAAATTTCTAGTACCAGATATATTATTAATGCATTGTTTAATTTGGGCACAAAGTATGGATTTTTTTGTTTGTACTCCCCTTCTTCAATATGCTGAGAGAATTATGGAAAGATCTGCCTACAAAAAAGCTTTTGCTCTAAGATAGTTGATCGTTCAAAAGGTAATCAGATGCTTTTTTGGAAAAAACTAACATGTGTAATCACTACAATTTTTTATTGTAATGTTAGTTTGGCTACATGTTTGAATGCTGATGGATTGGTTTTTACAAAAATAGCTCAAACTGATTTTTTAGTAGCTAAAGAAGGAAAGAATATTGCAATTTTAACAATCGAGTTTTTTGATAGAAATAATATAAAAGTTAAAAATACCTGGGTTTTTTTTACTGATAAGATTTGCTCATATGGTGCTAATTCCTATTTTATGCTCAATGGAGTTAAAACAAAAATTGATACTATTAAAATATTCCAATAATTCCTTTATTCAAGCAACTTTGAAGACCTAATTATTACTCAAAATCTCATATGTTAAAAATTGAATTCAATAAAAAATTTATTTCATTATTATCAAACATTGCGGTGGATGCCGGTAAAAAAATATTACTTGAATACAATAAAAAAAAAATTAATTATAAAAATGATGGTTCACCCGTAACTAACGCAGATAAAGTAGCAAATGAATATATCGTTAAATTGCTTAAAAAATATAATTCAAAGATACCTATTCTATCTGAAGAGTCACCTCCCAATGTTGGTATTTTAGAATCTGATTTTTTTTGGGCAGTTGATCCTCTTGACGGAACAAAAGAGTTTATATCTAATAGCCCAAACTATACTGTTAATATTGCTTTAATAAAAAATAAGCACCCAATATTTGGAGTTGTTTATGCCCCTATATCTGATATTTTATGGATGGGGTATCACAACAGCAACAGCAACAGCAACAGCAAAATCAACAGAAATAAAAACTATATATCTTATAAACTTTCTAATGCCTCTATAGCCATTATGGCACCAACCCAAGACTGGAAGAAAATATGTGTCAGCAAGAAACCTAAAATAATAAAGATCCTTACAAGTAAAAGTCATCGGTCAAATAAGTTGAATGGATGGATCAGTTTAAATTACAAAAATGAGGATATACAAATAAAAGAAATTGGGTCTTCTTTGAAAATTTGCTTAATAGCTGATGGCAGTGCTCATTTATATCCGAGATTTGGAAGAACGTGCATTTGGGATACTGCTGCTGCTCACGCAGTAATAAACGGTTCCGGGGGTTCAATAACTATATTGGGAAGTGATTTAGAGTTGCAATATGACAAAAATATTTACAATCCAGAGTTTCTTGTATCCTACAATCCATATAAATAAAAATATTACTGATCACTATATTTTATTTTTCTACCCCTTTAAAAGTTGTTGCAAAGGTAAAAATTAGTAAATAACACTTTAAAAAATTAATCATTCATAGTATTTCAAGCAGTTTCTCTGGAGGCCTAGCAATGATTGCCTTTTGTCCATTGATAACAATTGGACGTTCAATTAGTTTTGGATTTTTTAGCATTACTTCTATTAATTCTGAATCAGTAAAACTTTGGTTATCTAGATCATTTTCTTTGTATACCTTCTCTTGCGATCTCATAACATCCCTAGGTTTCATATTTAATAACTTTAAAACTTTAGTAAAGTAGACATCAGTGATTTCTTCTTCCAAATATAAAAATATTTTGAATTCTACTTTATTATCCTCTAGCAAACAAAGGGCCATTCTGGATTTACTACATCTTGGATTATGAAATATTACAACGATACTTATTGATGCCTTATAAATTTAAACTAAAGTTATTCTAACTGATTCAAAAACTTGTTCAATCAATTATCAAGAATATACTTAAAAATAAAAAATTGTTATATCTCATTATAATAAACTTAATCTTAACTCATCATGCTGTATTGTACTTATAAACTGATCTAAAAAAAGTTATGAAAAAAAAGTTATTCCTGCTCTTGAAACCCTAGATGGTACAGGTGTAAAGATTTATATGAGCATAGGGCAAACTCAATATGATAGGTTGGATCCTTTTTTAATGCTTGATGAGTTTTGCTCTGAAAACCCAGAAGACTATATTGGCGGATTTCCACCACACCCTCACAGGGGTTTTGAAACCTTTACATACATGATTGAAGGAAGAGTTCTACATGAAGATAGTATGGGTAACAGTGGAGAACTTAGATCGGGAGAATTACAGTGGATGACTGCTGGTAGAGGAATTATTCATTCAGAGATGCCAATTCAAAAAAATGGTCTTATGAAGGGTTTTCAACTTTGGGTAAATTTGCCAGCAAAGGAAAAGATGCTTCCACCCAAATATAAAGATATTAAAGCCTCTGAAATTATTTCTATTAATTAGGGAACCACTAGAATTAAAATCATCGCTAGTAATTATAAAAATTTATATGGACCAATCAAGGGTTTGACGACGATGTTGGAATTCTACGATATAAAAATTAGAGAAGATGAATTTATATTTGAAGGAAGTGAAGAAAAAAACTACTTTATCTATGTATTTGAGGGAAATATAAAAATAGGTGGTCAAGTAATTTTCGAAACGGTATATCATTTTCCAATAGAGTAAAAAATAAATTCTGATGAAGATGGTAGATTGTTACTAATTGGGGGTAGGCCATTGAATGAACCAGTTTTTCAGCATGGACCATTTGTAATGAATACTGAACAAGAAATTGTTGATTCTATTCGTGAGTTTAAGTCAAATAAATTTTGACGATAAAAGATTAAGGCGAATATTAAATTTAAATAAATATTTTTAAGATATAGTTATATGAGACTGAAGTACTATAGAATTTATTTAAATTTCATAAACCTATCCAAACTATAGCAAATAGAGTTTTACTAAAAAAACAACAATATAAACACATTAAGAAATTTTTACTATTTATTTTATTACTTTACTCATTAAAAGTTTATTCATTTAATTGAGTCAAAGTTTTTGAGGGCAACTTCCGATCATCGTTTATTGATGCTGAAAGACTATTAAAATATGAATCTAATGTTGTTTTTGGACATTGACTGATTATGGAAAAAATAATGACTTATCTTCAATTTGCAAGTATGAAGCTTATTGTTTAGAAAGAAAGAAAATACATTTATACTTTGCCAAGTACCACGAACCTATGGGTAAAGGAAGAATGGTAAGTGAAGATGATTGAGAAAAAAATAGCCACCCAAAATCAAATTCAGAGGGATAAGTTTTGATGAATTATGCATGGAATTACAAAAATTAAAATTTTACCAATTATATTCACGATGAGTTATGATTTAATTAATAATTTGTATAGGTTTGTAAGTCTAAGTGTATAATTAAGCAATGAAAAACTTTTTTATACTTTCCATTTTAATAGCGTCTCATGTTTTCGCTAATAATTCGGTTTCAGAGTTCTACGAACCAAATGTATCTAATAATTATCAAGGAAGGCTCTTGTCTTTAAAAGAAAGCTACCCAATTGATAAAATGAAGAAGCTATGTAAACCATTTACCGGCATAGATACAGCTCAAATTAAATGTAAAAAGCAAAACAAAAAAGACACTTTTATATGTGAATATAAATGTAGTCTTCATTGGATGACAGGCGATAATTAACTTTTAAATGATTTATTTGTATCAAAAATCTATTACTTTACTCACTCTTTATCTTTTTAATCTTGTAACTAAATTTTAAGTATTAAAACTCAACTTTCATTGTGAAAAGTGTAATAAAAAATATTTTTTTATTTATAATAATTTGTTCCTCTTTTAACGTGTACCCTGCAAATTGGGTTAAAGCTGTTAATGGTAAAGAAGTAATTTACGTTGATATTGACAGCATAAGAAAAACTAACAGCTTAGTTTTTTATTCGAGCCTAGCAAATATGGCCTCAATGGGCTTAAATTCCTTAATAATAAAGCATAAAGCTGACTGTTTGAAAAAAAAAGTAACACAGTTAAATATCACCTATTATGGACAAACGATGGGCAGAGGAATATCTTATAAGGAGGAAAATACCAAGGGTGAAGGAATATATCCTAAACCACATACAACACAGTACATATTAATGAAATTTGTGTGTGATCATGTACAGTAAAATTCTAAGTTTCTGGAACAATAAATAAATTATATTTTAGGTTTTCATATTTTTATTTAGTGTATTGATTAAATTAAAAAGCCATGAAAATTTTTGAAATTTCTTTAAAAACCACTATTTAATAAATATTAGCTTTGTGAATAGATTTAATTTAATTGTATTCTTTTCATTTTTTTTAATTATGGTTGCTTCGTATTACAATTTAAAGAAATCGGAGGAAAACCTTTTAACAAAATATGAGAATATTGATGGAACACCTGTTGTAATCACAAAACACTTTGAGGAAAACAATAAAGGTGAATTGATCATTCTCGCGCATGGATTTGCAGGCTCTACCAGCTTTATGCGATCCATTGCCGTCTCTTTAGCAAATGCTGGTCATACTACAATACGTTTTGACTTTCTTGGTCATGGAAAACACAAAAGTCCTTTTTTAGGAAATGTTAGGGATCCAAATGGTCCATCCGAAAGATTTATCAAACAGCTTAATTTGATTATTGATACTTTTAAAAAAAAATATCAATACTCTAAAGTAATATTGATAGGACATTCTATGGCTAGTGATATCATTATCAGATCTGCTAATGTTAGAGAGGATATAAGGTCGGTTATTGCAATATCCACCTACACCGATGTAAAACTAAAAAAAACTTTCCCTAATCTTTTAATACTCAATGGCGAATGGGAAAGAAAATTAATTAAAAAAACTATAGAAATTTTCAATGATGATGGAATAAATAATGTAAACAAAAATGTTACTTATGGTTCGTTAAAAAATGGTACCGCAAGGAGAATGCAGATTATCAATGATGCTGATCATGTTGGCATTTTGTACTCCACTGACACTCAAATTGTTATTGCAGATTGGCTCCAAGAGTTAGAGCCTTCTTTTGAAATTCGCAGCAGCAACTCAATTGGATTTTGGGCTGCTTCTGCATTTACTTCTTTATTCTTTATTTTTATAACGCTCATAAAACTTTTTCCGAGAAAAAAATCTGTAAATTTTGAAATAAATAAAAAAAGACTATGCATCGTAATTATACTTTCATCAATTTTTATACCTTTTTTCTTACAATCATTTAGAGTTCAATTTTTAAATTATCCAGTACATAACTATGTTATCAATTATTTTTCTTTAATTAGTTTATGTATTATTTTTTTTACGCCTTTAAAATTTAATGAAAAATGGTTAAATAATTTTAATTTTATTACTTTCTCTTGGATGATATTCTTTTACATTATTATTCTTGGTGGATTACTTGATAGTTATATAAGCTCATATTTCTTAAGTGTTGGAAGAATTACTGTTTTTCTACTATTAAGTATTTCATGCATATTTTTTTGTATAGTATTGCAAATGATTTACGAATCAGGTAAATATGGATGGCTTTTAGCTAATTTTCTAAAACTAAACGTTTTGATTTCTCTATCGATAGCAATTTATCTTAATTTTGATGAACTTTTTTTGATGGCATACTTAATTTTGCTTTTTATTTTGTTTGGATTAATTTTTGGGTTTCTTTCAAACCTATTAAATAAAAAACAACATAACTACTTGTCAACGGGAACAGCAAATGGAATAGTTTTGGCTTTGACTTATTCAAGCGCAGTGCCACTTTATTATATTTCTTAACTTGTAGTGAAAATTTTATATAAACTTAATTATTGTAAGAAAAAAATTAAAAAAAAATTAATATATTGACTCTAAGCCATCATTATCAAATTAGGAAAGTTACTTTATGAAATTTAGATTGATTATAATTTTCTACTTAATATTTATTTTTCCTCAAAAGTTATTTTGTACAACGATAATTGGTTCAAATTCAGGCTCTGAAGCCTTTATTAAGGGTGATTATAAAGTCGCCTTGTTGGAGTGGGAAAAAATTGCATCTAGAGATGAGGATGCGCAAATGAAACTTGGTATGCTATATATTTCAGGCTTATTAGGGTCAAAGGATTTTATTAAAGCGAAATATTGGTTTAGTGAAGCTGCATATAACGGTAATGTCTATGCAAAATACAACCTTGGAAAATTACATGAACAGCTTGGATCTGAAGAGGATATAAAAGAAGCTATTTCTTGGTATAGAATTGCTGCTGAGAGTGGAAATACTTTTTCTCAACTAAAACTATCTCAATTTTACATAAAGGGCATAGGAGTAGAAAAAAATATAAATATTGGACATATGTGGTTGAATTTATCGGCATCATCAGGAAATTTACAAGCAAATAAAAAAAAAATGGAATTACAAAAAAAAATGACAGAAAAAGAAATTAGTTATTCTCATAAAATTGCAATAGATTGTTTAAGAAATAATTTCAAAGATTGTTCAGAATAATTTAAATTATATTATTTTTGAATAAATTATATAACTAGTAATTAAAAATCTATTAGTTGTTTAATAGACTTTTTATTTTATTAATTAAAATGTCATTCATTGATTTACCTAATTTAGATTTTTAATATCACAAGTTTAAGATATAAATTTAGCTTTCTTTTTTCTTTCTTTACACTTTTCCAAGAGTTTTTGAATGAGATTATTGATATTATGCATGTGGTAAATTTAGGTATTATATGATCTTAAAGTAATTCAACTAACTTATGAATGACTGGATTATGGTCTACAAAAAAATTTTTTTTTGGTGGAATCAAGATTAAATAATAATTGATTCTTTATCTGCGAGGTCAAGTTATTTAGCAAACAAAATTAATTTGTTTTTCTTTGGAAAAATGTAATCAAATGTTTCTCTAGTTCGCTGAGATGAACTAGAGAAAATGTAGTCTAATTCTTTAAATACTTTTTCAAATATTGACTACATTAACTTTGTATCTTTAATGACTTTTTTAAAACAATTTGTCAAAATAACCGAGTAAGGGATTTCCCCAATTAGATTTAGTATGTCGCAAAAAACAATCTTAAATTTAATATACACAAATTATTAATTAAAACTTTTCAATTTTTGAAAATTTTATCAAACATTATTTCATTTTTTTTATAAAAAATTTTACTATGAAAAAAAAAATATCTGTTTAAAATATTAGTATTTAATTATCTTTGAGTTTTATTTTTTTAGTAATAATATATAAATAACGGTGTAAGCACCCTAAACATTAAATCGATTTGGTATTTAAGTTATATGAAAGATTGTGGATTCAATTTTAAAACAACCTACACAACTCTACCAGATGAGTTTTTTACAGAGCCCGTAGTTGATAGTGTACCCTCTCCAAAAATTATTGTGTTGAACAACTCTTTTGCTCGCTCTATTGGTTTGGATTTTTCTGATTTAACTATTGCAGAACAAGCTGAATTATTTTCAGGTAATCAACTTCCCATAGGATCAACTCCTTTTTCTCAGGCCTATGCTGGGCATCAATTTGGATACTTTTCAATGTTGGGAGATGGTCGAGCCCATACATGGGGAGAACATATTACTCCCTCAGGATTGAGAATAGACATTCAGTTTAAAGGATCTGGAAGAACTCCATATTCTCGAAGTGGTGATGGCAAAGCAACTCTCGGACCAATGCTTCGTGAATATATTATTTCCGAAGCTTTGTACAAATTAGGTGTCCCAACAACCCGTAGTCTCGCAGTAGTAAAAACTGGTGAGTCGATCTTAAGAGAAACTATTTTACCTGGAGCAATTCTGACTAGAGTTGCTAGTTCTCATATACGAATTGGTACATTTGAGTTTGCTGCCAAACAATTAGACAAAAAAGGTGTGGAATTATTGATGAACTACACCATTCACCGTCACTACCCTAGTTTGAAAGAAAGTAAAGATAAGGCTCTGAATTTAATTCAAGCTGTTATGGAAAAACAAGCAGAACTTATTGTTCACTGGATGCGCATTGGGTTCATTCACGGAGTAATGAACACTGACAACACAACTATCTCTGGAGAAACTATTGATTATGGGCCATGTGCCTTTATGGATGTTTATGATCCCAATACTGTTTTTAGTTCAATTGATCATATGGGGCGTTATTCGTATGTAAATCAGTCAAAAATTATACAATGGAATCTCGCCAGACTCGCTGAAACACTTTTAGCATTTATTGATAGTGATAGTAACAGAGCAATTAAATTAGCTGAGGAAAAAATAATGCAGTTTGAAAACATTTATAAAAATAAATGGATTAAGATGATGCGGTCTAAATTAGGAATGTTAGGTTCAGAAACAGGTGATGAACAAATTATTATTGACTTACTTGATTGGATGCACAAACATAATGCTGACTACACAAATACTTTTAGGGATCTTAGCCAACTTAGCAAGCCAATTGGTAAACTCTATGAGGAAAAGATATTCGAAGAATGGTACTTAAGATGGCGTGACAGAATTAAGAAAAATATAGAGCCACTCAAATCATCAGTCTCTTTGATGAAATCTTTTAATCCTGCTGTAATTCCACGCAACCATCAGGTAGAATTTGTGTTAGAAGAAGCAAATAGAGGAAATCTAAAACCATTTGAAGATTTTTTATATGTACTTAAAGAACCATATATAGATAAAGAGTATTTAAAGCCCTTTCAAAGGGCACCTGAGTTAAGCGAAAGAGTCTATCAGACATTTTGTGGAACATAATTTAAAAGTTAGGATGACTATGATCGCTTTGAAAATTTTTTTGAAAATGTAAACTACAAACAGATTTTAATTATACTAAAACTTAATATTTATATTACTTAGTTTTAAAGATAAAAGGAGTTATTAAGATCTTGATTATGAATATTCTCGCGTTGACAAATAAATTAAGAATCATTGCTAAAGAGAGAGATTGGGATCAATTTCAATCGCCTCGAAATATTGCTGCTTCGATATCAATTGAATCAGCTGAATTATAAGAAGTTTTAATGGAAAAAAGGTAATTCATGGAATGAGTCTAAAGATCCAAATTTACGGAACAGAATAGTGGATGAATTGGCTGATATTTTTATTTATTTGTTGCGATTTGCTGATTTAGCCAAGTTTGATTTAGAAAGACCTACATTACAAAAAATACAAAAAAATATAAAGAAGTATCCTGTTTCAAAATTTAAAGGTTCTGAGGAAAAATACTATGAAATTTGAAAAAGTTTCTCTTTTAAATCGATTAAACTTTAAAAAATAATGTATGTGATTTTGATGTTATTTTAAATAAATAGTTTTATAAAATCTTTGAACTCAACATTAAATTCCTCTTTATTTTTACTAAAGGAAAACAATTTCTTGATGTAGGGGTGATTTTCTGAGATATTTACAAATTTTATTCGGATTGCTTGTTCCATAAATATTTTGTTTGAGGAAAGTTTTTGTAGCAAAATTCATAAGTTTCGATATAAGATTCTTGTATTTCCTTCATGGTGGAATTATCTAATTTTTCTTTCTTATTAGTTACATTAATTTTTTTTTGAATCATTTCTGGGTTGTAATTTACTCCAATAAAATTTGATAATTCCATTAATTTTTCTTGTAAAAACATTTCTTCAAATATACCAATATAAATGTTTTCCTTTTTAAAAATCTTTTGAATTCTTTTTATTGGGTTGATGTAGAAAGAGTCAAATTTCCAAAAAGGATCGTTGATTTTGAAGTTTATTGCTTCAGAATCATTTAGATCATTTTTAATACTCTCATATAATTCTCTTTCCATTCTTACATTACTCCAGAGTCTTTCCATAGGATCTCTTAGTAAATATACAACTTTTATATTAAATCCAAATGCTTCAAGGTATTTTTTTATATACTTGAGGTGATGTTCTTTAGCTCTTGCATAATGCGGGGTTATGTCACCAGTAATGCTGTATCCACTGTTAATAATAGAATTAAAATAAATTCCATAGTAATTTTTCATACTCAACATTGTCCAACGCAAAAGTTCGTCACTACAGTATTTTTTTTTTGATTTTTTAAATAGTTTATATTTTTTTTCACTTTCTTTTTGATCAAGAAAAGCAAGATTCCAATAATGATATTCTTTCATCTGGCCAAAGTTAGCTTTAGGATCATTTTGAATGTATTCGTACAACCAAGTTGTACCAGCTTTTGGGGCTCCAATACCCAAGATAAAAGTTTTTTCTTCAGTCATTTTTATTCTTAAGCTAATAAAAAATTTAGATTATATTCTTCTAATTATTTCATTTTTAAAACATTAATTATTTTGACAAATTATTTTTAACATTTAAAAATTAAATATTGTATTTACAAATTTAATTTTACAATAGTCTTATATTAATTAAACAAACATCATAGTTTTCTTAAAAAATAATTGTAATTATTTGTAGTTATTTTCTAAGTTTGAAAGCCGATATAAGTTAGTTTTTCTCATATAATGTCATATAGAGGTTTGTTCACTTTTTTTGACTTTATAATCTAGTTAATTTGACAGTAATTCAAAAATGACTGATATGCTGAATTCCTATTTCTTTCAGGAAGTAAATACTCCATTTCCAAATCTTAACTCTATTTTTTCCCACTTTAGAGATGACCCAACTAACGACAGTGTTGGTGCAATTTTAGCAGATTCCATTATTTTTGATAATGAAGGTAGCTTGGCACTTGCAGTTCATTTTTTTCAGAGTCCGGAGAATAAAACTGAAGTCGGAATTAGTAGCCCTAACTTGCTTGTGTTCTTTGCTCAAAATGAAGATGGGCAATGGGAACATAGTACTCAAATATTAAATTCAAAAGGGCTTTCAAATACAGTTTTACCGGGTTGGGTTCGACAATGGAGTTTGGAGGACCTAAATAATGACGGTTTAAATGATATAACTTTTGCTACTAGTTTAGAGGATGGAAGAACAATGCAGATCTCTCCCTCTGAATATCAAACAAATGCAACTGTTTTACTGTCTGGAAATATTTATCAGGTTTTAGTTCTAGACAGGCAGGATTGGTTGCATGCAGCAAACTCTTCCCCTTCTTCGAGTACAAAATCAGGGATTTCTATATTTAGTGGATTTCAGCAACATCCTTTTGCGTATATTTTTGACGGTTCTAATCCTACTCTCGAAGTTTTGCCAATTAATGAAGAAGTTCCTCCTATTAACGGAAAACTCGGTGGAGGAACTATTGAATACTTAGATAATGTAAGTTCAAAAAGTATTAATAAGACTTTTTTTTTCTCAGATATTCAAGGTTTTGATCTCACAGAGGGAGCTAGACCAGGTCTTGCAATTCGTGATCATAACCTAAAGACTTGGGATATTATTTTTGGAGAAGTTCCGTTTGATACTGACGATAAAAGAACTCTTCCAACACTTTCTTGGCTTGGTAATATTGGTGAAACGACTTATTTTAGATTTGGTGATGATTATATACAGTCTGCCACTTATACTGATGCAGAAGAAATTCAAATTTTTCCAAATGAAGATCCATTAATAGTTGCAAAATATGCAACAGCTCGCTTAAAGGACAGTAGCGTCGACTTTGTCACGGAAGGGACTGATAACGAAGCTGCTACGTATTTTCATTTTTATGAATTTAATGAAAGTAGTATAAAGATTAAAAATATTACTATTGAGAATGAGAAGATTCATGATAATGCTAACTTTTTTGAAGTGTTTGACTTCAATAATGACGGGTTTGATGACATTATAGTTAGTAGTTACGATGAGTCAGGACAGCCAATTGTTTATCTCAATACCCAATTAGGAGGTTTTACTAGAGCGGATTTAGATTTTTTATTTCCATTATCTTCATTATCAGGATTAGCCTACCAAATGAAAATCATTAACACCGATAATGGAATTTTTGACATAATGGTTTTTCCTGCAGCCGGTACAAAAAGATCTGAGTTCGGAACTACACCATATGACTGGTTCTACTTTAAAGGGAACTTGCCATTATCGAGCGGCCCAAATTTTTCAAATCCTGCAATGAGTGGAGAACCTGGGTTTAATGAAGTTTATTATTTGAGTAAATATCCTGACGCACAGAGTGGTATTGATTCTGGTATTTACGATAGTGGGCTTGCTTATTATCAATCTATAGGTCAAAACAGGGGTGATTTAACTTTCAACTCAGGCACTGAAATCATTGGATCTAATAGAAATGATGAAATTAAAACATATGATCTTGGTTCTCTTCAAATTAATGGTGGTGAAGGAGTTGATACTGTTAACTATAGTTCAAACAAATCTTCTTATACAATTGAAAAAATATTGACTGTTTGGAATGTTTTAAATACTACTTTACTTACAGAAATGGATGAATTACAAAGTGTTGAAAGAATAAGTTTTCCTGACGGTATTCTTGCACTAGATATTGATGCGGGTGATACTGCCGGACAGGCATATAGATTGTACCAAGCAGCTTTTGCCAGGACGCCTGACATGACAG
>MDTB01019570.1_pt1 | contig 15833 bp, 15 predicted proteins | sample 811161 | NCBI WGS metagenome assembly MDTB01 (sample SAMN05326650, study PRJNA326480) | marine metagenome | isolation source: seawater | place: Mediterranean Sea | collected 2009 | reverse complement strand
TAAATCCTCAAGTTAACACTGTTTTTTTGCTAACAAATAAAGAATTTGGCATGATTTCTTCTTCAATAGTTAGAGAAATTATAAAAAACAATGGTAAAGCAGAAAAATTTCTTCCCAAATGCGTGAAAATATAATTAATAGGACACTTCAATTTGTACTGTTATTTTGCATCATTGGTCTTTCTAAAATTGGCTTTGCAATAACAGTAAATATTTCTGCACCGAACTACAGTTCTCAAATAATTTCATGGTCAAAAAAAACAGATTTCATCACTAATTCTTATACGATTATTGATGAAAAAACTATTGATATTAATGGCAATGCTCAACTTACAGGTGAGTTTGATAAAATAGAATTAACAGAAATATCAATTGGAAGAACTCATGGTATTTTATACATTGATACAGCCACCAAGAACTATAGTATTTTCTTTCCTGAAGATACACTTATAGATTCAGCGTCACTAAAACAATCTCAAATTCAACTTATTTTTATTGATATACCCAAAAACGATATTAATAAATTACTTCTTGATTTTAACTTGTACTATGATTATTTCCTCTACGGAGATACAACAAAATTAATACGAATGGCTCGTCATGATGAAGAATTCCAAGACAGCCTAAATGAATTCAAAGTTTTTGTAAGTGATCGATACAGTTCAAAAAAAATCAAATATTTACACCATTATATAAGGTATGAGATTGCTCTTTTGGAGCAGATGGCACACCAGAGCAAAGGGGACTTATACCGATCTTACCTATACAACACCTATTTAAAACGGCATTCAATTAAATATGAGAATAATGCATATATGAAATTCTTTAACCTTTTTTATTTTGAGACTTTCCGACTTGGAGGTGATCAATCTTACAAGCAAATTCTATTCTCCATTAACCAACTGAATGATTATGATAAGCTAGATAATATTTTGGCTTCTATTCCTTATTTTTCCACAGATAAAATAAGAGAACTAGCAACCATTAAAGGACTTTATGATAGTTACAATTCCAATGAATTTGCAGAAGAAAACATTATATCACTTCTTGAGCATATTTTTTTAAATAGTCAATGGGAAACACATAAAACAATTGCAAGCAAATGCATTGATGTACTATTAAAATTTAAAATTGGAGAGCCCTGTCCTAAATTTGATTTAATAAATCAAAATAAAGAAAAAATTAATTTAGAATATTGTAATAACAAATACACTTACATTAATTTTTTCGCAACATGGAACCACAGAAGCCTTCAGGAAATGGGGATTATAAAAAAGCTAAAAGAAAATTATGACTTTATAAATTTTGTTTCAATCAACTTGGATAAAAATTTAAAAAAATATGAATCTTATATTGAAGGAAATAGCGACTTTAAATGGGATATTTGTCAAGCTTCAAATTTAGATTTAATTGTCAAAGATTTCGATCTCAATCATTTACCAACTCATATTCTTATTGACCCAAATGGAAAAATTGCTCAATATCCTGCCTATCCACCGAGCCCGTTATACAACAATCAAAGTATAGATGTTACTTTTTTTAATCTGAAGAAGAATAATTCTGTAAAAACACCTTTTGGAATAGGTGGTAAAAATTAAACTTTTGCAGAACTCCAGACTTCTTGTATATTTTGATAAGAAGAAGATGCTAAAGACTCACTTTCATTAAAATTTACCCATTTAACTTCTGAAATACCTTCTTCTTTTTGAGGAATTAAAGCACTTTTTCCAGTGTAAGACATCTTATACCAATGCGTTCTTTTTAAGAATCTAATATTATTTATTTTATAAACATGAAAAGATATATAAATCAACTTATCTATTACTAAATGATCATCTAATCCACATTCTTCTTTAACTTCTCTTAATGCTGCATAATCATAAGTTTCATTGTTTTCTAACTTCCCTTTAGGTAAGTCCCATTTATTATTTCTGTAAATCCATAAATACTCATTTTGTTTTTGAACTAAACCTCCAGCTGCTTCAATAAAATCACAATCTGAGAACCAATTTAGTAATGATTCTAGTGGGTTTTGTGAATGAACTAAAAACTTAAAAATACCCTTACTGTTTAGCCTCAAAATATCACTTTGATCTCTTATAACTTGAACTTCAGAGTAAGTATGTTTATTTGAGAAAATAATCTGATTTGCTGAATCAAAAACTTTATACATTTGCAGAATGAATTATACAGTTGATAGTGCTGCTAAAGTAGCTGAATTTCTTTTACAAATTAATGCCGTTAAACTTCAACCAGACCAACCATTTCAATGGGCTTCGGGTTGGAATTCTCCAATTTATTGCGACAATAGAAAAATTTTAGGGCATCCCGAAATAAGAAATTTTATTAAATCTGAATTCATTCACTTAATTAAACAATTTAAAACTTCACCAAATTGTATTGCAGGAGTTGCAACCGGCGGAATTGCAATTGGCGCATTAGTTGCACAAGAACTCAACTTGCCTTTTTGTTATGTTAGATCTTCTACTAAAGCACATGGACTTAACAATAAAATAGAAGGAGATTTAAGAAATAACGAAAATATATTTGTTATCGAAGATCTAATTTCATCAGGAAAAAGCAGCCTAGATGCCGTAATGGCCTTAAAATCAGCAGGAATGAAAGTCATCGGATTAGGAGCAATTTTTAGTTACGGCTTTAGCCATGCTGACGATAATTTTAGTGAAGCAAAATGTCCATTCAAAACACTTTCAAACTATGATACTCTTTTAAATATAGCTGTTAAAAATAATTACATCAAGTCTAGCGATATAGAAACACTTAATGAATGGAGAGAATCTCCTTCTAAATGGAGAAAAGATGCTTAAAATCAAAAGTGAAAAAGTTCAATTGAATGGAGGAATCAAGGAGTATTTTAACTTTTTATCAGATTTAAATAATTACAAATTACTATTTCCTCAAGATAAAATTAGCGATTGGAAGTCAGGATTCGATTTTTGTTCATTGAAGGTTCAAAATGTTTATACTCTTGAGATGATAAAAGTCAGCACTGTTGAAAATTTAATAAATCTTAAAAGTGGTGATTCTTCACCATTTAAATTCACAATTAAAATTATACTTTCAGAATTAGAAGACCATAAATGCTCAGCTCAAATTTTTTGTGAAGCTAACTTGAGTGCTGCACTGAAAATGATGGTTGGCAAACCACTTAATGAACTTTTTAACTTTATGGCATCACAAATCGAAAAAGCTATATCAGCTGAGTAATTTGTTTTAGTTCATATGCTTTTATACTTCCATTTCTAAATTCTAAAATCAATTCACCCTGTTCATTAACCCCTTTTACCAGGGCATTAAAAGTTTTATTATTGTCTCTAAAATCACACCAAGAATTGACGTTTATTAAACACTTATGATATTCATCATCAATTGTTTTATAATCTAAATTAATTAGCTTTTTATAATAGATATTTAACTTATCACACAGCAATTTAAGAACAACATTCAGTTCATAATTCTTACTAGTTACAATTTTTAAACTAGTTGCTGATTTAATTTCACTAAAATCAATTTGATTTACATTTAAACCGATACCCACAATACTTGAAGCTATTTTTTTATCTTTCCATTGGTTTTCTATAAGTACACCAGCAACTTTTTTTTTGTTTATGAGAATATCATTGGGCCATTTCAACATTACTTCAATTCCTGTAATATTTTCAACCGAGGATTTGATAGCAAGAGCAACCAATTTACTCAAATAAAAAATCTTCTCAGGTGGTATTGAGGAAAGATCAAGAATTATACTAATTAATAAATTATTTCCATTTACTGAATTCCATAATGAATTTCGTTGGCCCCTGCCACTGGTTTGATAATATGCCATAATAACAGACCCGAATGGAACTTTTGTCTGGTTTAGTAACTTGGCAGCATAATTGTTCGTAGAATCAACAGATTGGACTTTTATAACTTGGTTTCCAATTATATAATCATTCATTAACATAAAATAACGATAAAGGAATCAACAAATTAAATCATTTAATCTATAATTAACTACTTTTGTCAACTATTGCAAAACCAAAAATTACTAAACGTAAACCCAACAACAGTATGCTTTTGAAAGATACTATCATTGAAGGTCTAATTAACGGCAAAGCCAATAATATTGTTTGCCTTGATTTACGAAAAGTTGATGGTGCAGTTTCTGACTTTTTTGTAATTGCCCATGGTGACTCTTCCACTCATATCGAAGGCATCAATAGATCTGTTTACAAAAACTGTATAAAAAACCATAATGAAAAACCTTGGCATGAGGAAGGTAAATCAAATAATGAGTGGATATTAATGGATTATGTAAATGTAGTAGCTCACATTTTTTATAAAGATGCTAGAGAATTATATAATATAGAAGATTTATGGGGAGATGCTCCAATAAAAAATTACGAATCATAAAGTAAAAAAATGATAAACAAGAAAAATAATAAAGGAAAAGGGAAAGGGAACATTCCAAAATTCAACTTCTATTGGATTTACGGAATTGTATTCGTAATACTTATTTCTATTAATTTTTTCAACCCTATGAACTCAGGAATAATTAAAACTAATTACTCTGAATTCAAACAATTTATTGAAAAAAATCAGGTAAGAAAAATCGAGGTAATTAATAAAAAAGAAGCAAGGGTTTACATTTATTCCGAAGAACTAGAACAACCGCCCCATAAAGAAAAAAATATTCCTAAAAAAAGTGTTTTTGGAGGACCTAACAATGGGCCACACTACTTTTTTAATATACCAAATAATGAAACATTTTCTGTTTTTCTGGAAGATGCTCAAAAATCTTATGCTAGAGAAAATAAATCTTTACAATATGATTACATCGAGGAAGAGAATTTTGGAAGAGAAATTTTTGGATGGATTATCTTTTTTGGAATAATGATAGCAATCTGGTCCTTTGTGATGAAAAGAGTCTCAGGAGGAGGTGGTGCTGGTGGACAAATATTTAATATTGGAAAATCTAAGGCACAAATGTTTGGTCAAGGTAAATCTACAAACGTCACTTTTGATAATGTTGCTGGACTTCAGGAAGCTAAAGAAGAGGTAAAGGAGATTGTTGATTTCTTAAAAAATCCCAAAAAATATACTGCACTAGGCGCCAAAATACCAAAAGGTGCCCTTTTAGTTGGCCCTCCAGGAACAGGAAAAACATTAATTGCGAAAGCGGTAGCAGGAGAAGCAAAAGTCCCTTTCTTCTCTTTATCAGGTTCGGACTTTGTTGAAATGTTTGTGGGTGTGGGTGCTTCAAGAGTTAGAGACCTTTTCAAACAAGCTAAAGAAAAAGCACCATGTATTATTTTTATAGATGAGATTGATGCCATTGGAAGAGCTCGTGGTAAAAATCCAAATATGGGTTCTAACGATGAACGTGAAAATACTTTAAATCAGTTACTCACTGAAATGGACGGTTTTGGAACTAATTCAGGTGTAATTATGCTAGCTGCCACCAACAGAGCTGATGTTCTAGACAGAGCACTTATGAGAGCTGGACGATTTGATAGACAAATTTATGTTGATATGCCCGATTTAAATGAAAGAAAAGAGATTTTCGAAGTTCACTTAAAGCCACTCAAATTAGAAAAGAAGCTAGACAAAGACTTTTTAGCTAGACAAACACCAGGTTTTAGTGGAGCTGATATTGCAAATATTTGTAATGAAGCTGCTTTAATTGCAGCAAGAAAGAAAAAAACTAGTGTTCAAAAGCAAGATTTTTTAGATGCCGTTGATAGAATTATAGGAGGATTGGAAAAGAAAAATAAAATTATTAGTGAAGAAGAGAAGAAAACAATTGCTTACCATGAAGCTGGACATGCTACGGTTAGCTGGATGCTCGAACATGCTAACCCTTTAGTTAAGGTTACAATTGTTCCTAGAGGAAGAAGTCTTGGTGCAGCCTGGTACCTCCCCGAGGAGAGATCTTTAAATACTACTGAACAAATATTGGACGAAATGTGCGCAGCACTTGGCGGAAGAGCAGCTGAATCTGTTATTTTTAATAAAATATCCACTGGTGCTCTAAGTGATTTAGAAAAAGTTACCAAACAAGCAATGGCTATGGTAACAATATATGGACTTGATGAAAAAATAGGAAATGTTTCCTATTATGACTCACAAAATCAAGGCTATGGCTTTACAAAACCTTACTCTGAAGAAACTGCAAAAATTATTGATCAAGAAATCAAAAAAATAATTGACAGTCAATATAAAAGAGCTCAGTCTATTTTAAAGAAACATGAAGATAAACTTCACCAGTTGGCCAACAAACTACTTGAAACTGAAGTTATATTTAAAGAAGATTTAGAAGTTATCTTTGGAAAGAGACCATTTGAAAAAGAGGTCATTAAAAAATCACCAGAAGATAAAAAAGATGTCAAAACTAAGCCACTAAAAAAAGCGGCTACTTCTAAAAAATCTGCCTGAATTAGTTACTCAACTTTAATTAGTGTTTTTGTAGCTAAATTGCTTCAAATGAATACTTTTGCCGTAAAATGAGTGAAAATTTAAAAAGAGCAATATCTGGAATAGTTTATATCTCACTGATGTGGGTAGGAACAAGTTATTCTTCTACATCATTTGCTGTTCTTTTTGGGGTTTTAGGGATATTTTGCACTTATGAAATGTGGAAACTAAGAAAAGGTAAAAATAAATTAGTTGCTTTTATATACGTATTGTTACCGTTCTTTTTAATCCAATTATTTGGGATAACAGATCATAATTATCCTAATGAAGAATTTAATCCATCAATAATTCTTTTGCTATTCATTTTAACTTGGACCTTTGATACATTTGCTTACATTGTTGGGGTTAAGTTTGGAAAAAGAAAAATACTTCCATCTATCTCTCCTAAAAAATCGTGGGAGGGTTTTTTGGGAGGATTATTATTTTGTTTTCTTGCGGGTTTTCTTTCTCAATATTTTTTTAGATCATATTTTGAAAACATCCCATATAAAACAATAATAATATTAAGTTTAATTTTACCTTTCACTGCTACAATAGGAGACTTTATTGAATCTTACTTCAAAAGACAAGCTAAAGTGAAAGATTCTGGTAACATCATTCCAGGTCATGGCGGAATTCTTGATAGAATGGATGCTTTTATGGTCACTATTCCCGTACTTTACTTACTTATAAATTTGGTCAAATGAAAATTCATAAAGAAGGATATGTTACAATAAGCATAGCTCTTTTATTTATCACATCTGTTAATATTATTAATTATGTATTTATTCCATACTTAATCATTAACTTGATGTTACTTACTATTTCTTTAATTTTCTTCTATTTAGTTCTCCATTTTTTTAGAAACCCTATTAGAGATGTTAAAATAAATGACAATCATATTATAGCTCCAAGTGATGGTAAATTAGTTGTTATTGAACAGGTGACTGAGAATGAATTTTTAAATGAAAAATGTACACAATTGAGTATATTTATGTCTCCATTAAATGTGCATAAACAGTGGTATCCTTCCAATGGGAAAATCATTTATAGTAAATATCATCCTGGAAAATATTTAGTGGCCTGGCATCCAAAATCAAGTACTGAAAATGAAAGATCAACTATTGTGATAGAAACAAAAGAAAAGCATAAAATTCTTTACAGACAGATTGCAGGAGCAGTAGCAAGAAGAATATGTAATTATGCAATTGAAGGGAATATTATTGACCAAAATATGGAAGCTGGTTTTATAAAATTTGGATCTAGAATTGATGTATATATTCCTAATAATGCTAAAATAAACGTCTCCTTAAACGACATCATCGTTGGAGGTAAAACCGTTCTAGCAGAACTTTAATGAAATTTTATCGTATATAAGTTTTTATTATAAATATTTTTAACATATTTAATGAATATTACTTTAATAATTAATTAATAATAATGAAAAAACTACTATTAGCATTTTCTTTAATTGCAATTTTTGGAATTGGAATTACTACTGCAAGTGTTACATTTCCAGATAATAATGATTCGATTGATGATAAAGATACAACCGAAGAAATATCAGATCTTAAGGAAAATAATTCATGTAACAAAAGTGATAAATCAAAAGACAATAACAAATCTTGTTGTCATAAATCGGCTGATAAATCATAAATTAGCCATTTGCCAATTGCCTTAATAATGGTGAACACCTGTATCGATCTTCATGATACTTTCCATAAAGCTCATCTAACTGATTAACACACCAAGAAAAAGTCTTCTCTCTCCCCCACTGAATTAACCCTTTTGGGTAATTCACCCCCTTTGTCATAGCTTTTTCTATATCTTCTTCACTAGCTACACCAAGGTATAGAGCATCAACAGCTTCATTAATTAACATTACTAGAACTCTGTTTAATATTATGTTTGCTAAGTTCTGATCAAGATCAAAATCTTTAAAAGAATACTCTTTAGAATAATCATAATAACCCTTGTTTGTTTTTCTTCCCAACCAATTCGCCTCAGCATATTGTTTTTGGGTGAATGAAGGTTTGTATCTTGGGTCATAATAAAAAGCTTTAAAAACAGATTCAGTTACTGCATAATTAACATCATTACCAATAAAGTCCATTAACTCAAATGGTCCCATTTTAAAGCCGCCAATAATTTTTAAAGATTGATCAATGGTAATAAAGTCAGCCAATCCTTCTTCAAAAATTCTTAAAGATTCTCCATAAAATGGTCGGGCTATCCTGTTTACTATAAAGCCAGGGGTATCTTTAGCAATTACAGGGCATTTATTCCAGCTTTCAATGATTTGATATACCTTATTAGTTAATTTATTATCCGTTTGAAGAGCAGCTACAATTTCAACTAATGGCATTAAAGGAGCTGGGTTAAAAAAATGAATTCCAATAAATCTTTCAGGGTAATCACATACTGAAGCCAAATTAGTAACCGAAAGAGAAGAAGTATTGGTAGCAATAATACAATGCTTAGAAACCAATTTTGAAAGCTGTATAAATAACTCTTTTTTATTCTTTTCGTTTTCAATAATAGCTTCAATGACTAAATCAGCATCTTTAAACATATCCAAATCAGAAACAATATTAATTTTACCTAAAATTGATTCCTTTTCAGCTTGATTTATTCTGCTTTTTTCAATCAATCTAGTGAGGATTTTTTCTAATTTCTCAAGTGCCTTTTGACAAGCATTTTCTGATTGATCAAATATATTAACATCACATCCTGCTGTAGCTGCCACTTGCGCTATTCCAGCGCCCATTGATCCTGCTCCTATTATACCAACTCTCATTTTTTATAATTTAATTACTAAAACTTAATAAACATATCCTCAAAACTCAATCCATCAAATTATTCAAAATCATCATACAATAAGTACTTTTTTCTTATGATTTTAAATTCATTTAAATCATTTTGATAAGTTTCTCTAATCTGCTTTGGACTTGCTCCCCCTTTTACCAAATTCATTAATTTATCACTTCCAGCCAATAAATTGATGAAATTATTTTTATTAAAAAAATCAGCAGATGATCCTGACTCAATATAGGCATCCACCAACCAATCAAAATTTAACTTAGCGAAAGATGAAAGTGAATCTATCGATAATAATCTTAAATCTTTACCATAACAAACTACATCTTTATGTTTGGGGTTTTTTGCTCCAAATGTTGATTTTGGACTAAAAGAAAATTTAGCTTTATTTAAAAAAGGAGAACCAAAAACTTGAAAAGGAAAAGTGGTTCCTCTTCCAATACTAACGTTAGTTCCCTCAAAAAAACAGAGAGATGGATATAAATAAACGCTCTTCATATTGGGCAAATTTGGTGAAGGGGGAATGGGAAGAGCATACTTTTTTTTGTGATTATAATTTAAACATGAAATTACTTCTAAAGAACAATTTAATTTATTTGAAAGCCATCCTTCACCATTAATCATTTTAGCATATTCACCTATTGTAAGACCATGAACTACTGGAATGGGGTGCATTCCTACAAATGACTTAAATGCAGGTTCTAAAATAGGGCCATCTACATAAAACCCGTTAGGATTAGGTCTATCTAGAACAATTAAATTAATATCATTTTCAGAACAAGCTTCCATAACATAATGTAAAGTACTTATGTAAGTATAGAATCTTACGCCAACATCTTGCAAGTCAAAGATGATTATATCTAAATTATTCAATAATTCCTTTGACGGTTTTCTTTTACTCTTCCCATATAATGAATATATAGGCAAACCTGTTTGTAAATCAAATTCATCTTTGACCTTTTCTCCTGCATCAGATTTTCCTCTAAAACCATGTTCTGGAGAAAAAACTTTCTCAATATTAACCCCTTCATTTAATAAAACATCTACCAAATGGTCATTTTTAATTTTAGAAGTTTGATTGGCAACTAACCCAACATTCTTATTTTTTACCATATTTAGATAAATATCTAATCTTTCTGCGCCTACAATAATATTTTCATCAAACTGAGCATTCAATATGTTTCCGATCAAAATAAAAAATAAAAAACATGTTCTATTTTTTAAATAAAATTTAAAATGTTGATGTTTGTATAATTCAAGCATATATAGGCACAAATTAGTGAAAAATTGAACTTTGAATTATTTATAGCAAAAAGAATGCTAAAAAACGAAAAGCATTCTAATAACTTTTCTAAACCAATTGTTATTATTTCAATAATTGGGATGATGTTGGGAGTTGCTGTGATGGTTTTAACCTTAAGCATTGCTACAGGATTTCAAAATGAAATTAAAAGAAAATTAATGAGTTTTGGAAGTCATATTCAAATTGAATCAATGTATCAAAACAACAACAATGAAACTAGTCCAATAAGTACCCTTAATATTTCTGCTGATAGCATTAAAAAAATTAAAACCATTCACTCTATTCAAAAATTTGCTTACAAAACAGCCGTATTACAATCTAAATCAAAAAATAATTTGAACCAAAGAGAAATTGAAGGTGTGATACTTAAAGGCTTAGATAATCAAAATAATTTTGGCTTTTTTAATTTATATCTTGTTGAGGGTAGATGCCCTCAATTTTCAGCCCAGAACAATGATACAATTGTACTCTCAAAATCAATTTGTCAAAAACTTAATCTTTCAATAAATGATAAAGTAGGTGTATTTTTTATTTCCGAAGGCAAACCCAAACAGAGGAATTTCATTGTTGGTGGAATTTATCATACTGGACTAGAAAAACTTGACAATCAATTTGGTTTTGTTAGTCACAATAAATTAATTGAAATCAATAGATGGGGAACAAAGTTAAATTTAACCATTAATTATTCCGAAGATTCCTTGAAAATTAACCTGATTTGTAAAAACAAGTCTGATGATGGTCTTTTTTTATACCAATTTGGAGATAACTCCTTGTCCACTAAAAATGACATCAATTTAAGTTCAAAAATTGACACCCAAATGCTTATAATAGGCTACGAAGTAGATGATATCATTACTAAAAATCTAATTAATATTCCAGATACCATCTATTTTGATTTCGATTCAAAAAAACAAAAATTTAATTTTAATAATATGGCTGGCAGTGGGCAATTTTACACTGGAGGATATGAAATCAAACTAGCTAGTTATGCCAATTCAGAAGAAACTCTTTCAAAACTAAAAGTACTTTTTGGTCCTCAATTTAATGTTACTAGCATCGAGCAAAAACATGATGAAATGTTTTCTTGGCTTAACCTAATTTATCAAAATGTATATATTATTATCGCATTGATGATAGCTGTTGCAATTATTAATATGTCTTCAGCTCTTCTTGTACTCATCGTAGAAAAAACAAAAATGATTGGGGTTTTAAAATCTTTAGGAATGAAAAATAAAGCTTTAAGAAAAGTTTTTGTTATTCATGGTGGTGCTCTTATTTCATTAGGGTTTATCGCAGGGAACATGCTTGCTCTTTTAATTATTGGCTTGCAAAACTCATTTCACTTTCTTAAACTTCCCCAAGAGAACTATTACCTAAATGAGGTCCCAATGCATATTCCTACAGAAAGTATATTAATATTAAACCTAGGTGCTTTTATTTTTTGTTACCTAGCAATGATACTACCATCATACATTAGCACAAAAATTAGCCCAGTTAAAGCTATTGCCTCTGAGATATAAATTATACTAGATTATTCAATGCGTTAGCAATTCTTTTCATTGCTTCTTCTAATTCCTTCATAGACGCAGCATATGAAATTCGTATACATTTGGGAGAACCAAAAGCATTCCCTGTAACCAAAGCAACTTTTGCTGATTCAAGTAGATATAAACAAAGATCATCCGAATTAGTAATCAATTGATTTCCATTTGATTTTCCAAAGAACGAACTTACATCAGGAAAAACATAAAATGCTCCTTGAGGTTGATTAATTTTAACTCCAGTAATTTTTTTAAGCTGATCAATAATAAAATCTCTTCTTTCTAAAAAAGCAGTTTTCATTTCACCAACAACTTCTGGATCGGCTGATATAGCTGCAAGTGCTGCTCTTTGAGAAATACTTGATGCTCCTGAAGTGAATTGCCCTTGTATTTTGGTGCAAGCCTTAGCAATCCATTCTGGTGCTCCAATGTAACCCAATCTCCAACCAGTCATAGCAAATGCCTTGGACACACCATTAACAGTAACCACCTGATTGTAAACATCATCAAAGGAGGCCATGGAAAAATAAGACTCAGTAAAGTTAATGTGTTCGTATATCTCATCACTGACAACAATAATTTCAGGATGATTTACCAAAACATCAGCCAAAGCTCTTAATTCATTTTTTAAATAAACACTTCCAGATGGGTTACAAGGAGAACTGTAAATCATCATTTTAGTTTTACTTGTTATTGCGCTTGTTAGCTGTTTTGGAGTAATTTTAAAATCATCCTCAATTTGTGTTTCAATAAAAACTGGAATACCTTCTGCCATTTTTACAATTTCTTCATAACTAACCCAGAAAGGTGCAGGTACAATTACTTCATCACCAGGATTAATAGTACTTAAAACAACATTTGCAATAGATTGTTTGGCTCCAGTGGAAACCACAATTTGATTTGGAGAATAATTGATGTTATTATCTCTTTTAAACTTCATAGAAATAGCATCTCTAAAATCCTCATAGCCATTAACAGCCATATATTTAGAATAATTTTGATGAATTCCTTCAATAGCAGCTTCTTTAATGAAATCAGGAGTATTGAAATCTGGCTCTCCTAAACTTAAACTTATAACATCAATTCCTTGTAATTTTAATTCTCTACTTTTTCTTGCCATTGCAATTGTAGCAGACTCTGAAAGGTTATTTACTCTATCAGATACATTATTTTTAATTGTACTATTATCCATTCGGCAAAAGTAATAATTTGGATATTTATAAATTGATTTTACTAAAAAGAAATCAACACTTTATTCACTTTTGTAACAAGTCTTTTTATTATTCGTTATACATTTAAAATAAAATCATGAAAGAAGTTTTAATTCTTGTTGTCCCACTTGCTAGTATGCTACTAATTACTTATTTGTTGCTTCAACACTTTTTCAACAAGGCAATTAAAGAAAATGAAAAAGAATTAATTGCTCATAAAAACAAAACTCTTCTTCCTTTAAAAATGCAAGCATATGAAAGAGCTATTCTATTTCTGGAAAGAATTGATCCAAGTAATATGATTATTAGAGCCCATAAAAACGGCATGAAAGCATCTCAACTTCATGTAGAACTTCTAAAAATAATAAGAGAAGAGTATACCCATAACATGTCGCAACAAATTTATATTTCTCCAAAATCTTGGAATGAGTTAATTAAGGGAAAAGAAGAAACCATTCAACTAATTAATACTTCTATCAATCAGCAGAATCAAAATTCAAATGCAATTGAATTAAGCGCTAAAATATTTGAAAACATTGCCCTAATTAAAATGAGTCCCTCTGAAAAAGCAAGGAAACTAATTACAAAAGAATTTCAAAATAGCATGAAAAATGTTAATTAGTTGATTGTTGGAGAAACAACAGGCTCAGGGATATTAGATTGATCCCTCTCAATTTTTTCTTCTTCATGTCTATCTTTTATGATATTCATCTCATTAATTAAATGAGTTGCACCAGCATATTTATCTATGATGAAAAGCGTATATCTTACATCGACAGATATTGTTCTTTGTATATTAGGCTCAAAATAAATATCACCGCTCATTGCTTCCCAATTTCCATCAAAAGCAGTCCCAATTAACTCTCCATGGGCATTAATTACTGGACTTCCAGAGTTACCTCCAGTAATATCATTATTTGATAAAAAACCAACTGGGAGCTTACCATCTTCTTTTCTAGCATAAGGGCCAAAGTCTTTTGAATCATACAAGTCTTTTAATTTTTGAGGAACATAAAACTCATGGTTTTTGTCCTCTGTGTTGACTTCTTTTTGCATTACACCTTCAAGTGTAGTATAGAAGTCATAATGAACTGCATCAGCAGGGTCATATGGAAGAACATTACCATAGGTAAAACGCATCGTTGAATTGGCATCAGAGGCTTTATTCATTCCCATTTTCTGCAAACCTTTAACAAATAATCTCATCCCATTATTGTAATCACTTTTAAACGCTGATAATGGCGTCATTACTTTATTTCTAAAAACAGTAAAAAACTCAGTTGTTAATTGAAAAACTGGATCTTTATCAATATGTTTAGTGGATAGCTTTTCGTTATTTAACCATTCTTCAAATTTTTCAAAGGAAGTAAAGGGTGATTTTTTAAAATATTTATTAGCAAAATCCGTAAAATCTCCTTTATTTTTTTCTCCCATTTCAGCAAATAGCGTTGGATGGTATTCGCTAGGGACATCATTGTAATAAAGATTTAAAACAGCAGCCAATGTGTTTTGATCAATAGTAGCATTGTAATCTTTGTAATAGGCTCTTGCATCATCAGTTATTTTTTCTTTGGCTTCTTTGACTCCTTCTCCACTTGAAAGTGAGGAATACAAATTAGAACTGGAACCTAGGTTTCTTACAATAAATCTCATAATTTCTGATCCATATATTGCTTCTTGAAAATAAACTGAGGGAATAGTATATTTTGACTCCCCTTGAATTGCTTTTTGAATCAAAGGTAAGGCCTCTGAATAAGCTTCTTCTAAATTATTAGTTGTATACCATTTGGTAAAACTACTTTCAATTTTTTCTTTCTTGGACTGAACATTATTTTTAACCAACTGCTCACTTTGTCCTATAAAATATTTCCAGTAATTACTCACTCTAGCAAATTTTGAAGCATATTGTATTCTAACCTTTTGACTTTTATTCATTTGCTCCTCCATAATATCCAACTTAATTCTTCGAATCTTCACTCTTGCAGGTTGTTCTACTTCAACTGCTTCTTTGACTCCCCATGAAGTTAAAAACCTATCTGTACTTCCAGGATAACCCATAATCATTGCATAATCACCCTGCTGAACACCGGCAATTGAAACTGGTAAAGAATGCTTAGGTTTTAGAGGCTGATTATCATTGCTATAAGCCGAAGGATTATTGTCACTATCAGCATATATTCTAAACATTGTAAAGTCTCCAGTGTGTCTTGGCCACATCCAATTATCGGTATCTCCGCCAAATTTACCAATAGAACTAGGAGGGGCACCCACTAAACGAACGTCATTGTAAATATTGTAGGTAAGCATATAGTATAAATTACCATAGTAAAAAGACTTCACCTGAACAGCAAAGCTGTTAGCATCTTTACCATCTCTAGCTTTTGACTTTAAAGAATTTCTATTTTGATTAATGATACCATTTCTTTCAGTTTCACTCATACCTTCTTTTACGCCCTCCAAAACTTGATCGGTAACATCTGTAATTTCATTTAAAAACCACACTCCG
>MDTB01087657.1_pt1 | contig 15834 bp, 6 predicted proteins | sample 811161 | NCBI WGS metagenome assembly MDTB01 (sample SAMN05326650, study PRJNA326480) | marine metagenome | isolation source: seawater | place: Mediterranean Sea | collected 2009 | reverse complement strand
CTAAACCCTGGGGAAATTAACTCCGAGAGTCTTCGCCAGTTTGTGAGCGATGGCATTTCTTTTCACTCTCTCGAAACGGAGGATTCCAAACCCGTATTCTCAGATTCCGTGCTCCATATCGTTCGCATGCCGGATCAACCAGCTGAATCAAAACAACAAGGCCTCGCCAAAATCGAAACCGCACTCCGCAATCTGGGCGCCCCCTTGACCGGGGGGACAGACCTCAGGTTCACCCCCAAGGTTTTCCGTGTGCAGCAGGACGACAAATCCTTCACGACCCTGCAATATATAGCACTCTCTGGGATCACCGAAAACGGCGTCATCGAAAAGCACGCCACCTGGCGAACCCGTTGGATTAAAAAAGACGATGACTCGCTACCCCTCCTCTCCTCTATTGAAGTCAGCGACATTGAGCAGATTAACTCTCACACTCCCGGCCGGACCCTCTTCTCCGATTGCACTCAATCCGTCATTGGATCCACAGATTCATTTGAGACGCAGCTTGGCTACGGATACGGTCATTGGCTACGACGCACACAGGACACCCAATATTTCTTCTGGCTGGGCACCCCCGGATTGGCTCTGGGAGATGTCAACGGTGACGGGCTCGATGATCTCTATCTTTGCCAAGAAGACGGCCTTCCCAACCGTCTCTATGTCCAGAACCCCGATGGAACCCTTAGCGACAAATCCGAACAGGCTGAGGTCAATTGGCTGGAGGGTTCGCGTAGCGCCCTTCTAGTCGACCTAGACAATGATGGTGACCAAGATCTAGCCGTGGCCATGATGGGCGGCATTGTGCTGGCCGCCAATCAAGGTGATGGCCGATTCGAATACCAAACCCTGCTGCCCACTGCCGATGATCTTATGTCGATGAGCGCGGCGGATTACGACGGCGACGGTCTCCTCGACCTCTACGTCTGCACCTACTATCAAAATAGCTCGGACGGTCCCCAATCGCGATCGAGCGGCGTTGTCGGGGGTGATTTCGTCTATCATGACTCCAATTCCGGGGGGCCCAACAGCCTTTTCAAAAACGAAAATGCTTTCAACTTTCGAAACGTCACGACCGAGACCGGGCTTGACCAAAATAACCTTCGCTGGAGCCTCGCCGCCTCTTGGGAAGACTACGATGGCGATGGTGACCAGGACCTATACGTCGCCAATGACTTCGGACGGAACAACCTCTTCCGGAACGATGGTGGAAAATTCGTGGATGTCGCGGCCCAATCCGGGGTCGAAGACAGCGCCTCCGGAATGGCGGTCACCTGGGGAGACTACAATCGGGACGGCAACATGGACGTTTACGTAAGCAACATGTTCTCAGCCGCTGGAAACCGAATCACTTATCAAGATCAATTCAAACCGGATGCCCCAACCGAAGTTCGAAAAAGACTTCAACGATTCGCCCGTGGTAGCACGTTGATGAAGGCTTCTGGAAAGGGATCCTTTGACGATGTTAGCGAGGCGGCCGGAGTCGCGATAGCCCGCTGGGCTTGGGGAACCAGCTTTGCCGATCTAAATAATGACGGATGGCAGGATATCCTCGTCGCTAATGGAAATATCACGGGCGAAGATCCAGGCGATTTGTGAAGTTTCTACTGGCGACAAGTTTTGTCGCAATCCCTGAATGAGGTTGGCGAAGCCAAAACAAGCGAATTAGAAAGCGCCAACGCAACCTTCGGTAGCATGATGCGCCGCGGCCGTTCTTATAGCGGTAGAGAACGTAACTGCGTCTTTCTAAACACCGCGAAACCAGACGGAAGTTTTGCCAACATCTCTGCCGCTTCAGGAATAGACTTTCCTGACGATGGCCGGGCTTTGGTAACCACCGACTGGGACCACGATGGCGATCTCGACGTATGGATCTCCAATCGTAATGCTCCACGGCTTCGCTTCTTTAGGAACGATGTTCCTATTGATAACCACCACCTCACCATTCGCCTTCAGGGGACCGCTCCTACAACAAACCGCGACGCAATCGGGGCACGGGTGAAAGTCATCATCGCTGGTTCACAACCCCTCATCAAGACCCTCCGCGCGGGTGAATCATTCCTCTCCCAATCGAGCAAAGCCCTGCACTTTGGCCTAGGGAGCGCCGAGGCAATCGATTCAGTAATAGTCCAATGGCCAGGGGGTGGGACCGAAACATTCACCGGGATCACGGTCGATCGTCGCTATCAACTTGTCCAAGGCAGCGGCGAAGCCAGGCCCATCGAAACAAAGAAACGTGAGGTCGCTATCTCCCCAGCACCGGTCAATCTCCCGTCTCCGGAAAGCACCTCCCGCATTCCCCTCGCCACTCTTCTTCCCATGGCGGCAATGAATTACCAAACCTTCGATGGCGACACTCAACCGATCCCGACGAGTGAAGGAAAATCCTACCTCTTAAGTCTCTGGGGCAGTTGGTGCCCGGCCTGCGAGGAAGAATTGAAAGACCTTACCGCAAAAAATTCGGAGCTCCGTGAGGCTGGGATCGAAATCATCGCTCTCGCGGTTGATGGTCTCGAGGAAGGTAGCTCGAGTGCGCCAGACGCTGAAAAAATGGCCAAAGGTCTGAAACTCCCCTTCGCCAATGGTAGAGCAACGATCGAATTAGTCAGCTATCTCCAATCGATACACGACTACCAAATCACCGGTGCCGAAACTCTTCCCGTCCCAGTCAGTTTTCTCATTGATAGCGATAGAAAAGTATCAGTGATCTACAAGGGAAGATTGAATCCCGACGAGGTGAAAGCGGATGTCAACCATTCGAAAGGAACCCGACTCGAGCGATTTGCCCGCTCCGCTCCCCTGCCCGGTCGAACGCTGCCCATCCCAACCGTTTCGCGCGAGAGAAACCAATACGAGGCACAATACCGCTTTGCTACTTTCCTCCAGCAACAAGGATACACCGCTCTTGCGAGATCCGAAAATCTTTCGCTTGTAGAAGCATTCCCCAAAAATGCCGGCCCCCATAATAATCTCGGAATTTCTTACATCAGGAGTAAGAGATTCGATCTAGCCGAAACCAGTTTCCGCGAAGCCCTCCGAATCAAGCCTGACTATGGTAAAGCCAACGCCAATCTGGGAACTCTGCTCGCCCAGAAGGGAAAAATCACGGAAGCAATTAGCCACTTCCAACAAGCCATCAGTAGCAATCCACAGGACAAAAAAAGCCTATCTAATTTGAGCAAACTTTTGCTCAAACAGGAACGCTGGGTTGAGGCGCAAGCTACCTTCGAAAAGGCTCTTCTCGCCGATCCCAATTCCCCAGACATCCACTTACAACTAGGATTTGTGCTGGCCAAGCAGGGGCAACTCTCTCAGGCAGCGACCTACTTCGAAAAAGCTCTTAAGCTTCGGCCCGGTGATCCCGATGCACAACGAAACCTCACCATCATCCAAGGACTCATAAACGGGGGACAATAGAATCCTTTCGCCACCATTGAATTCACAGCAGTAGCCACCTCATTCTAAAATTTTCTCTGCAATGGTACGAAGTCTCTTTTTGCCAAGGAACTTAAAGGACGGCATCGGCGCTAACTGAGGATTGTTCTTTTTCGGATTCATGGCCCAGTCAACAATCCCATTTGGATTCCCGGCATATCGACCACGTATAAATTCGAGTGAAGGGCCGACAGTCTGATCCTTTGGATGATGGCAGGCGGAGCATGCCTCCATCAGAACTTCAGGATCATGCAGGTCTGAACTGACAAGGGCGGGATTAATCCCAAAGGTTTTTTCAATTTTCCGGTAGCCCTTATAATGAGTGAACGGTTCTCCAAGTTGATGGATCGTTGCAAAGAGCTCGATTCTTTTCCCATCATCAAGATGAAGGTGAAGCTGATGGACCGGCTCGATCTGAGGAATCTCGATGAAAAGTTTTGGGCCATCTTCGGCCCTTTGAACGGAAAGAATTTCGAGCCAGTCATGGCCAATTTTGTTCGGATCCGAAACCGCATATTCTCTGGATCCGTAACTCGGGCCATATCTGTAATTCCAGTGCTGCGCGTACCACTTTTCATGATCAGCCTTGGGGACTGATTCCTCATTGGCAAAAGTCAGCAAGACCCCATTTTCTCGCACCTCAAAATCAACTGGATAGGGAAAGACTTCCGTTTGATTATTATATCTGACCCTCTGCAGTGTTCCATCAGCAATGCCATAATTCCCCCACCCCTGAGAACCGGTAACGTAAAGCTGGCCATCGTAGGGAGAAAATCTACCACGGTGCGAACCAGCAAGGAACGATCCTGGAAGAACCACTGCAGCTCCCTGTGAAGATTTATCCAAAGATTCTCTGAGAAGAATGAAATGCTTGGAAAATCCTGAAGAGAAATGCACCCATTGCCCGCTCAAAGGGCCCCACTTGTCACTATTGATAAAGACCTGCCCTCCAGAGGAGTTATCAACGCCCCTCGGGAGATAGAGCATCGGAGGCACATAGCCCCGTTCCCCTTCGCGTGGACCGCCTGCACCAAAGTGCCCGCCAAAGCTCACATCACAGATCGCGCTAGCAGGGGTCCAGGTCCCTTCCTGAACACTTGTTAGAACCGTGCTCCCGTCTGGCGAGATCCCTAGGCCATTTGGGTTGCGAAGACCCGTTGCAAGAATATCGATCCTGTCATTATCAACCCGGCAAAGGCCCTGATTGCCTGAGGCAAAAAACCAGCGCCCCGCAAGATCACGCTCAAGGCCGGTAATGAAATCATGTCCCCCAGCCGACGTCTGATGAACCCGTGACACTGGCTTGTAGTAGTCAGCCTCATCATCATTATTACAATCATGTAGTGCGACGATCTGGTCACGGCACATGACATGAATGAGCCCATCTACTACTTTGAGACCCAGAGGTTGATGCAATCCGGCTGCGAACCTTTTCCAAGTCAGCTCTTCAAGGCCGGGACCGGAAACGTCACAGACCCAGACATCACCGTGAATTGTACAAAGAGCAATTCTCCGTTCCGAGACAAAGTCATGTCCTCCCGGAAATAGAAGAGCGTTCCATGGGTTATCATATGGGAGAGTGAGGGTATCAATGGCATAAGGAGTTTGGTCCCCGAGTTTTCCCCGAGTTGTGATCCTCTGTGTCCACTGAGGATCCGGATCCTCAGGAACCTCCGCCTCCACCTCATGTACCTTACCGTCAATCACAACGGCGGTTCTGTAATTGATCTTCCCAAGGATGGACCATGAGAAAATGACCCGGTCAGCGTCACGATATAGACCGAGGAACTTTGCGCCTTCGAACTGAGCTTTCATATTAAGCAGTTCCACTGGCTCTCCTCCCATCGGAATCCCATGCATTAAACCACGCCGCACATCGGTCCAAGCCACCAGATCACCTGACCAGGCAGCAGCGAACCGCATCTTATCTGTATCAAAGACCACGTTGAGAGCTTCTTCCTGACCAGGCACGGATGGAAGGCGCACGCTCACAGCCCGTGGAATCGTGAGCCCCTGACCACGGAAGACCCCACTGACCATGGAGCCAGTATCCATCTCCTTGACTCTTCCGTCTTTCCAAGTCTCTTGGTCGTTCTGGTTCCCCCAGTGACCCGTGTGCGCGCCGTCGATCCCGGGGAAAGCAGCAGGCTCCCGGTTCCGGGTAATGGCCTGCCTTGCATAAAAATCATAGATTCGATCCCGGTTTACATACGCCTCCCAGTAGGGGTTCGACTCCGGGTCCAGTGGCTTGGCATTTATGTCCCGCGGGGCAATCGCCCCCACCTTCGGCTTGTCTGGAGCTTTTATGGGTCTCAGGCCCGCGGATCCCGGCTCGTTATAATCGCGAATGAGCCAATCTAGCCCTTCAAGATTAGACCTCAAAACGACTTCCGTATCGAGATCGGTTCGGTGATCAAGAATCCCGATCGGTCCATCATAACCGCTCTCGATAACAACCTTAAGCATCGCCTGATCATGCTGACCATGCGATAGGTCTAGGATCTTGGGCTTCTCTTCCGCATTCATACCATTCAAGTTTAGGCAAAGGAGATAAGGCTTCATAAGCTTGAGCGATTCTTTCCAGTCTCCGATATGCCCGTGACCATGGTGCCAGTTGTAAACAATCCCGACATTCTTGTGTCCCCTCTCATGGAGCTCCTCACAGACCGCGACCAAGTTCCTCGGTTCACCTCCCCATCCTCCGTGATTGTAGAGCCCTAATTCACAGCCCATCTGGTCGAGATGCTTAGCAAGCCCCAATACCGAGTCTGCTGCTGCCGAGACCATCTCTTCAGGGGCCCCCTCAGTCGGTGACCCAAGAGTTCGCCAGATCTGTGGATGAATGTCATGTTTTTCGAACAGCTTGTAAGCCTCATCATGACCAGCCCAAAAAGCGAAGAATTCAATACCGTGCTTTTTGTATTGGAGGATCTCCTCCTCGAAATCCTTCACGTGCTCGCCGCGCCAGTCATAAGCACATCTCTTGATCCCAAGACGAGCCAGCATCTTGGCCCGGTCCTCCGGGCCTCTTTTCTTCGCATCGAATGGAACGATGCACCAAGCAGCTAGCCTATCAACCTTCAGGTTCGCCGGAACCTCGGCCCTGACCTGTCCTGCAAAGAACAAAGAACCTAGAGCCATTATGAAAATAAAGATGGAATAAAGAGGTCTCATCACAGTTTGAAGATTATAGATCTCATAGATAAGAAAAATCCAAATCTTTAAAGATAATACGCATCGATGTGGACCCAACCCCCCCTGACAGTCTTATCTTCCCATCCCCCTCAAAAACATATTCCTAGTAATCGCGCTGCGATGCCGCTCAACTTTTTCTCGTCCCTACTGGGTTATCTTCTCAGGGGAGCTTGTGTTTTTTGGGAGTTTCTTTCTTTAGCTCCGTATTTTTTGTCGGTGAGTGACTTCAGAAAGCTGATGAGGGCAGCCTGATCTTTGCCCGAGAGGGCGATGCCCCCTTTGGGATGTTTGGCGAGATTAGGGTCGAGGGTAGAAGTGCGATGGATGCCTTCGTTATAATGCCTAATGACCTCTTCGAGTGTCTGAAAGCGGCCATCGTGCATATAGGGCGCGGTGAGAGCGATATTTCGGAGACTTGGCGTAGAGAATTTCCCTCGATCGGTTTCTTTCCCAGTGACTTTCATGAGTCCGGTATCGAAAAGAGAGGGCTTGAGTCCGTTGTTGTGAAATTGATGATCGCTGAAGAAGGAACCTCCGTGGCAGTGGAAGCAGTCCGCTCCATATTGCTGGCTGCGTGGTTCATACTCAGTGAAAAAGAGTTCCATCCCGCGTTGCTCAGCTTCGCTGAGTTTCGCTTTCCCAGACATCGCCCGGTCGAATTTGGAATCGTAACTCGTAAGAGTGAGGAGGAAATTTTCGAGAGCAAGGGCGATTTTCTCTTCGGTTACGGGACCTGGCCCGAAGGCATTTTCGAAAGCGCGCAATTCGTCTTTTTGAAGCTGCGCCACAACGATTTTGAGATCGGAGGCCATTTCACGATGATCTTGGATCGGTTGGAGGACCTGATCACGGAGAGATTTCGCCCGCCCATCCCAAAAAAAGGAGGATTTCCAGGCAAGGTTGAAGAGGGGCATAGAGTTTTTGTCACCCTCTTGATCGTTAATGCCTTTGGAAAATTTGAGTCCATCAGTAAAAGCTTTGTCCTCATGATGGCAGGTCGCGCAAGAAATAGTGCCATCTTTGGAAAGGGATTTATCATGGAAGAGTTTTTTACCAAGAGCGACTCGTTGAGTGAGGAGAGGATTGTCGCGAGGAAGGAGAGGCATGGGGAAACGGCGACTCATCTTCAAGGGAAAGGGGGTGTAATTTTTTGGGAGAAAAAGCGGGGTCACCGCGGCGAGGGGAACTTCGTCGGGAGGGTAGGAAACTCCCCGGACAGAGAATACGCTTTTTAGGTTCGCAACGAGGGCACTCGAGATGGCATCGCCAGGATGGGAGTGAGTGGAATTCCCATCCTTTTCGAAAGAAAGTGCACGAGGTTGGGTCAGGAGTTTTTTAAGATCGAAGGAGAGGGCGAGAGCGGTCTTATTTTTGATCCGGAAGTTAGCAGCAAGCTGAACGCGGGAGAGGTTTTGATCGTTGGCGAGGTGGTATACAAAGCCATTCAGTCTTTTTTGGGAGGTGCGAAATTGTCCTTCGAGAGCGAGGAAAATATAGCCTCCAGTCCAGTCCCAGTGAAGATTGTTGAGATTGGGATTGAGCGGATGATCGGCGGAGTATTGGGCCGGATCTCCATGGTTTTCTTTTTTGGGAACTCCGAGGCTGAAACGGAATGACTTGTAGGTGCCGGGAGGAACCTTCGTCAAAGTAAATGAGGTGCGACGAGTCGAGGCGTTGATGAAGGCGTATTGTCCAGGGAGCTCTTGCCAGCTGCCGTCTTCCTTTTGTAAGGCGGGTTGGCTAATCAGATAGGAGAAGCGCGAGACAGATAGGGTTTCAGCGCTCTCGTACTTTAGAGAATTAAGAGTAAGAGGTTGCTCCCCAAATTGATGAGAGAAGTCAATGCGGAGAGTGCCTGCAAGAAGAGGCATGAGAAGGATAACTAGAAAAACGGTGGTCTTGATAACACAATCGCCAGTCTTCGAAAGAGGCCTAAAGCCGCCCCCAAAGGCTGACAGGATTGCGTGGAGGTTTTTCAATCGAGTTGGGGAGGATTACGGCTTAGTAAAGCCATTGGTTGAGGTCGCGGTAATGGTGCCTGCTCCGGGCGGGGAGTGCAGGTAGGTGGCCCGGTAAGCTGTGCCTGAGGAGAAACTATCGTCATTAAAAGAAATGGTGATTGTCCCGCCGGCGGGACCGTTGAGGTTATAACTGACGACCGTTCCGGTGACGCCTCCGACCTTCAGATTACTAATAAGATTGGCTTGTGGAGGGCCGTCTCCAAAGCTGAACACAAATCCATCAGTTGGATTGCCAGTGCCGGGCGTGCCACCAGTGCCTCCGCCTGGACCTCCGCCTCCTGGGCCTCCGCCTCCAGCAGCAGTCCCGAATTCGGTGGTATCATAATCTGCCAGTCCAGTTTGTTCGATCTTGTAGAATTTGCGGAGATTCCCGGTTTCGGTAAGGGTGATCATTTGATCGTCAGCGGCAAAAGAAGGACCAGTCGTCCATGTTTTGAGATCAAAGGATTCGGTAATTTGGTAGGCTCCCCCTTCAATGCCATTCCAAATGACGGTGACAGTATCATCGGCAAGAGTAGCGGTTTCAAATTGGGTTCCTTTTTCGGCAGCGCCAGTGAAGACCTCGATCACAGTTTCATCGATCTCGGTGACACCGGAAGCGACCGTGGGGTCGCCGAAGTAGTGCCAGGCGAGGTTGTAAGGATAGACGGGGGTGCCGTTGTCATCGACGGCGGTGAAGTAGGCCCAAGTCCCTTCGGGGAATTCAGGAGTGACGCAGAAGCGCACATTGTATTCGTTGAGATCAAAAAACCAGCGGGACTGAAAGACGCCAAGAGAAGCGCTGGAATATTGAGCAAACCGAGCATTGGTGACATCCGAAGTGAGGTGACCTTTGTATTCGTAGTCCTCCATGTAGTGCCCAATCGTGAAGGCAGAGGAGACATTGGGGCCATAGAATGCCGAGGAGAGGGTTCGGGTGGTGCGAACTCCTTGGGCGACGACCCATTGAGGCATGGTAGTGCGGCCGGTTGCGACAAGGTTAGTGGAACCATTCGTGCCATCCCGTTTTTGATAGCCGGAAACCATCCGGCGCACTTCACTGGTGACGTCGCTTGGATCGCTATAACCGTAGGGACCATACATGGGGAGGCCGTCATTAGCCCAAGCGAGGATGGGGCTGTGTTTCCCATTAAAATTCTCGGTATAGGGACTCGCTTTTCCGATTCCCTTATAAACTACCGCGGGATTGTAATCGATCGAGTCACCGAGGGTTGAGCGGAGAGCATTGGGGCTGGCATGGTAGTGGAATTGCTCCATCGCCTGATGAGCGTTGCCGGCGTCAAACGTCACTCCTTCATTGGTGAACGCATCGCGGTTCCAATATCCGTCGCCACGGTTTTGATTGGTGGGTTCTTGATCTCCCCCAGCTGAGGTGTCGTAAGAAAAGGTATCGCTTGTGTTGAAAAGCGGAACGCCATCCACGAACAATCCGCAGGTCCCGACGTTAGTCGGAGTGCGGGTGGCCGGAGCGTAGTTTTTTGGGTAGCCGGATGAGCGGGGAAAACGATAAAGAATGGCAGCATTTCCAGGGAAGGAAGGAAAATCCGTGGTTTGGGCTTCGTTGAGGAACCACGGGCCCATGGTATTAGTGGCAAGGCCGGTGGACTTGATATACACATAGTCCTCCGAGTACGAGATTCCCTGAACTCCGGCATAGACGGGCATGGGTTGATCTCCGACCCTCACCCCGGGGTAATCAGCGGAATCCCAGGTCTTAAGAGAAGAGCGGACACCTTTTTGGCGCTCATCGGTTTCCTGATCCTGAGAGGCCCAGATACGGGCATAACGACCTGAGTCAGCGGTATGCCATGAATCGATGAGTGGCTCGGCAAAGACAGACGAAGACAGAAGCATCACGACTGCCGTGTGTATAATAGGATGCTTTTTCATTTTTATAGTTTCACTTTACCCAGACGATATGGAGCACCGATGAATTAGGGATTGGCAATAATTTGAGTCGAGTTGAAGGAGCGAGCACCACCGGTATTTGGATTGTTTGGAAATGTGACGGTGGCAGAGGTAAAGGGACCGCCTGTGCCAGGTGTCAGACTACATTTCACCCAGTATCTTTGAGCTGTCCCAGAGCTGTCTTCCCGAGCGACAAAGGAGGCTGATTGCCCATCGATTATGATCGCGGTCGGGTTAACGGAAAGGTTATTGGGAGGGCTAGTGGGGCCTGTTCGGTTGGGGAGCTCGATGTAGATCGTATCGAATGATCCTGCGGGTGAGTCAGAGTATCCACCACCAAGAGCAAGGTCTTTGGCAAGAAGGTGATCGTAAGCAGATTGAGCTTCATTACTGAGAGGAGAAAGGAGAAGGTTGGTTTGCTCGTTTGCATCACTCGGAAGGTTATAAAGTTCAAAGATGGGCGTGTCGCTGATGTCATCTTTATCTCCAAAGATGATGAGCTTGTAGTCTGGGTGGACATCAGAAATGAGGGCTCGTCCATTGCCATTGTTGTCGCCGAATTTCTCTGCGATAACGCACCTGCTTGCTGTATCAGTCCCATGAAATATGGGGAGAAGGCTTTGAGAGTGGGTGGAAAATCCGGCCGTGGCGGCATTTCCATCAATCCCTCCCAGGTCGAGGATAGTGGAGAAGAGATCTACGCAGTGGACAAGTTTGTCAGTCGTTCCGGTGATGCGGATATCAGGGCCAACCGCAAAAAGTGGAACATGAATTCCGCCTTGGTAGAGATCGCCCTTGGCATGTCCATTCCCGAAAGGAGCCTGGACGACTTGGCCGGGAGTCCCATTGTCTCCAATGACGATAACGTTTGTCCGGTTAAGATCTACGACGGTGAGAAGGCGTCCAATCTCGGTATCAAGTGCTTCAAGAGCTCGAATGTATTGATCGCTATTCGAGGAGCCACTGGTGGAATACCCGCCCACTGGCGCAAGATTAGAAGGAGGGCTATGGAAGGGGGTGTGGGGAGCATTAAAGGCCATCCAGAGAAACCACGGATTGGTTCCTTTAGAGACAATGAAATCGGTTCCTTCATTCACTTGATCAGTGGTAGTGTAGCTAGTCACATCCTCAGTGGTGGTTCCATTTTCTAGTTTATCCCAGAGAGTATAGTTTGTGACGCCACCTCGGCGGATCCCGGCAAATTCTGGCCAGCCACCACGGACTGAGGGCGCATTGGCAGTTCCTCCTAAGTGCCATTTTCCGTAGGCAGCCATCCCGAAGCGAGAATTCTGAGCAGTGAAAATTTCGGGCAGCGTCAACTCGGATGTGGGTAATATCGAGGAATTAGAGGGATTCCCAACGGTGTGCTCAAAGGGGTGGCGACCAGTGAGGATGGTGGCGCGAGTTGGGGAGCAAAGGGGCTGAGAGTGACATCGGGTAAAGCGGAGTCCTCGCCTCACAAGAGCGTCCATGTTAGGGAGTTTGGGAAGAGCTATCCCAGTGGGATTATCGAAAGGAGAAGCGTCAATCCCCCAATCATCGATGATCAGAAGAAGGATATTTTTTTGCCCCCCGATAGAGAAGAAATTCTCTGAAATATGAGTGCTATTAATGACGGCTTGATGGTCGCCATCAGGTAAGGTTGTACTATTAAAACAGAGGGTAACAATGCCGGTGGAGCGATCGTACGATGAAATGTTAGCGAGGCTGACCTCTTGCGCTCCAACAGTGAGAGAGTTAATATTTTCTGGAAGAGGCAGATTAGCTGGGAAGCGAAACGTATAAGTAGTTGTGAAGATATTATTATCAACGAATCCGCTATCATCATAGGGTGCAACAGCGGCCTTTTTGACCCGGTAAAAATTCCTCGAAAGGGCTACTGTCTTATCGTCAACGACGAGTTTATCTTGCTCAGGATTGACACTGGAGAGGGTGGTCTTCCAGCTGCCACCTCTGAGCGAAGGTGATGTTTCTAATTGGTAGGAGCCACCTTCCACTGCCTTCCATGTGAGGGTGATCTCGTCATTTCCAGTCTGGATAGCGTCAATGCTAGAACCCTTTTCTGCACCGCCTTCAAAGAGGAGCGTGACAGGCTCAGTGATAGAGTTGACGTTTCCACCGGCGGGAGTGCCATAGTATTCTCGCCCCATGGCGTAGGGAAACACCGGAGTGCCATCGGCTGCGATGGTTACGAAGTAAGCATAGGTGCCCCCCGGAAATTCAGGTGTGACACATCGGCGCCCATTATGCTGATCCAAATCGCCGGAATTTAGAAAGTCGTAGTCTTCAATATAACGTCCAAGAACGTAGGCGTTGTTGACAGGTGGACCCTGTTGATTGGTAGAAAGATTGGCATTTCGGTTTTGGAAAGTTGCGGCCCAAGTGGGAAGGGTGGTGCGCCCCGTGGTGGCAAGATTCTTGGTTCCATTTGTCCCATCGCGTTTCTGATAGCCTGAAATCATACGGCGGATCGTAGATGAAGGATTATTGGCATCCGAATAGGCATAGGGGCCGTAGATCGGAAGGCCATCAGCAGCCCAACCAAGAATGGGCGAGTGGTAGGAGTTAAAATTTTCGGTGTAAGTATTGGTCTCGAAATCATGATCCACGCTATCGCCAAGTTGGTGGCGAAGGCCAGGAGGGTTCGCGTGGTAGTGGTAGGTAGGGCCAGCTTGGTGAGCATTCCCCGCATCGAAAGTGACCGATTCATTGACATAAGCATCGCGATTCCAGATGCCATCTCCGGTGATGCCGTTGTTTGGCCTTGAGTCTGTCGAATTTCTGTTCGAGTAAGAAAAAGCATCCCGAGAGTCAAACATGGCAACACCATTGACGTAGCGTCCGATCGTTCCGAGACTAGTGCCGATTTTGTTGGTGGGGATAGTCGGGGTCCGAGGGATACGGTAAAGAATGGAACGGTTGCTTGGGTAGTTTGGAAAAAGATTGGTTTTGGCGGCATTGAGATACCATGGGCCCATCAAATGGGAAGATAGCCCGGTCGTTCGGATATAGACCCAATCATTTGAATAAGAAATCTCATGAATATCAGCATAGGTCGGTAAGCTTTGATTTCCTCGTCCCCGAAACCAAGTGACAACAGATTGGTTTGACGCTTCGGCTTCTTTGGTCTCGTAGAGTCGAGCGTATTGGCCAGAATTAACAGTGGCCCAAGATGAGAGGCGTGGATCAGCGGAGAGCGCGGCAGGAAGGAAGAGGCATAGTATGCCTAGGCAATACTTCTTCAGACCTTGTGGTGTTCCACCAGAAGCTAGACTGCTAACAGCATTATTTAGATTAAGATTTTTCATAGGTCTTAGTTTTGGCCTGTTGGTTGAGGGCTTAAGGGCGCCGCTTTAATTTTTGGTGGCCGATGAATTGCGCCAGAGCGGGACGAGCATCAAAGATGAAGTCCAAACGATTCCACCAAAAAAATCCTTCTTCTAAATTCATCATGAAGCGCGCGCAAAGCCCATCCTGCTAGAGCGTAATATTAATCTTTAGGTGGTCTTGACTCTTCCCGTGGCGCCTGACGACGGGGGGGGCGTCCACCACGACCACTGCGACCCTCGATTTTCACTCCTTTGCTCTTCCCTGCGAGCTGAGCTTTGACGGACCTAATACGCCGTTTAATAAAGGGCTTAATGGCAAATATATCACGTTCAACAGCGGAGTTTTTTCCGGAGCTATCGCCTTCAATCCCCATACGAAATGCGATTTGCTCTTTTTTGCTAAGATACGGTTTGAGGGCCTTCGTGAAAATATCTACTCGCTCATAAAGATTTTTCTCGGTGAAGGGACCCTTCATGAGCTCGTTCAACTTTTCTTGGTAGAGCTTGGAAAAATCCTTATTAGTAAAGAGGCGCTCCAAGAGAGGAATATTAGAGGTCCAGGGCCGCGTGATATCCCACTCGGCGAGCTTCTCGGGAGTCGTCCCCATGGTGAAGGTTCCAAAGGCCTCGTTAACATCCCATGGAAAAAGACGGACCTTATTATCGGCCTGATCAACCATCAAATAGTAATTGTGAGGCGCTCCAATGTAGCTGTCTAAACTGGCGAGGAGGCTAGTGGCGGCGAGGTAGCCCGCATAAAAATCGAGGTCCATTTTTTCGCCAACCTGTTTGCAAAACTCAGTATCGGACACCTCCCCAATGAGGCTAAGAAAGTCACCGAATTGGGTGATCTGCTCTTTATTATCTTCCCCTTCCTTGATGTTGAAAACCTCCTTATATTGTTCGGTCTCATCACCGGGGTGTTGCCAATTAGGAGAGCTCTCAGGTTTCATAAGGAGACTATTCTTCGATTTTTCACCGAACTTGCGCTCCAAGTAGTTTTCATCCACTTGCTCGATGAGGACATAGATACCCAAGGTCTTTTTCTCTTGTTCACCCTCGATGGAAAGGCTCACTTTGGCCCAACCCGTGCCCGGTGTCGGGATTCCAGCAGCCTGATAAACCTCATAAGCGAGTTTCTCCTTCATGAAGGCAGGATCGAGATAGGAGTTCGACAAATTGAATTTGGTCCGGCCGTGAAGCTTTTGTTCGGTGACAAAGCGGTTGGTATCGATTTTCAGAGGTCTTTTGAGACCATCGGAGGAGAAGCGGTAAGAAGAGTTTCCTTTAAATCGCAGGCCCGCGTCTTTGAATTGCTCGCCATCGATCGTGATATTAGCTTTGACATATTCGAAGCTCGTTCCGGCTCCACCTCTTCCCCCACCACCGCCAGGAGGTGGTCCACCGGGGCCTCGACGATCGCTAGGACCGCCGCCGGAGAGCGGGCCATCAGGGCGTCCGGACCGACCGCGTGGCGGGCCGTCGGGAAGAACCCCTCCTCGTGGCGGGCCGCCTCTTCCGCGTTCGTTTTGAGTAGGTTGCATGGACTCCCAGGCTTCCTTGGTGAGGGAGATATCGATTTCCACGACGTAATTGTCTTCGTAAACGGAATTCCAGAAGTCGTTGGATTTATCCTGATCAGGGGAGGCCTTTGTGTCCTCGCCAAATACGAGGGGAAGAGAAAGAGAGATGGCAGAAAGGATCGTTAGAATCATTGACGAGTTTGAAGGAAAATAGAGAGGTTTCATTGAGCTAGATGAAAGAGGATACCGATTAAAAATGAATGCCCCATGAACGAGAACCTCCCTTCTCCGCCATCCACTAAAAGCTAAAAGCGCCTTCAGGCCCCTTCCGCAACGAGTAAATTTGGAAACACTCGTTCGGGCGAATCAACGCAACACATTACTGCCCTACTCAAATTGGCGAACTTGCAGAAACATTCGTCCTGGGAT
>MDTB01040947.1_pt1 | contig 15834 bp, 23 predicted proteins | sample 811161 | NCBI WGS metagenome assembly MDTB01 (sample SAMN05326650, study PRJNA326480) | marine metagenome | isolation source: seawater | place: Mediterranean Sea | collected 2009 | reverse complement strand
TTTTCCTAAGATGGCTCCCCGAGCAGGACTTGAACCTACGACCCGCTGATTAACAGTCAGCTGCTCTACCAACTGAGCTATCGGGGATTGACAGATTTGACAACAAACATATTGTCGCTTACGTCTTCATATAATACACCATCTATCAAGATTTTATAATCAAAATGATTATAAGTTTCTTCATAATTTGAAGGTGTCTTTTCAACTATTATTCCTGATTCTCCAGGATTTAGGTGACTAATTTGTCCATTTTCTGTAATTACAGACCAGCCGTTTGTACCTTTACTGTGAGAGGGTGTTATTTCTATCAGATCTCCCTCGCTAGGAATCATCATCATAAGAGAGTCTTCAGCCATTCTTATTCATCTTCAACAAATCTGGATTTGCGCCCATATACGTGTCATAGAAAAAATCATCGGGTTCTGCTATGCCGGCTGCAATCGCGCGCTCTTGCCAGTGCTGGCTTGTCGCTAAAATTGCAGATTCTAGAATCGACCTCATATCTTTTTCATTGTCAGCATTCAAAGCATCTAGCACTCTGAGTCTCAATAGTATTGTATCACCGTGATCCACCGTTAATCTCCTGTGTTATTCTACTGTGCGTTGGCCTTGTTTTACACAATTTGTTGCAGAGTACAACCAGGATTCACCGTGTTTGCCGCAGCAGTAATATTTTGTAGAGTCGATGTCCCAGCTGCTATGATCGTGATGATGTCCGAAAAACCAAGAAACGGGCTTCGTATCAGAATTTTCAATTGTATCTTTTAAAAACTGTGGTACTCCATTTTTCGACCATAGCTTGTGATACTTCTTATCTCTCATTAAGAATCCTGGGCAGTCGTGTGTCACAATAATATCAGCACTAGAAAACCTAGTCTTAAACAAGTCAAACTCTTCTAGGTTGGGTAACTCTCTTGGCCACCAGTTTTCATCTAAAACAAACGGATCGTCTCTCTTCCCTAGGTAACTTTGGGCACCACCAAAAAAAAGAATCTTATCATTATCGAAGTCTAAGACTGTGCCTCGTCTAACATGAAAGCAGTTCTTTGCAACTTCTACAACATCTGATTGTTGTTCTCTGAACAATTTGTCAAGCAGCCTGTGATTCTCATGATTTCCGTCACAGAAGTAAAAAGGTATCTTTGATTTTGACTTGTCAAAGAATCCTGCCAGGCCGTTGGACCTACCAGGCCAGTGAATTCCAAAATCTCCTACTTGAATAATGGAGGATACGCCCAACTTTTCGGCGTCTTCATACACACTTGCAAGCACACTTTCCTTACCGTGAATGTCCCCTACAAATAAAATCATTCATTATCCGTCTTTAAACGCAAAGAAACATAGCAGGCTGCCATAGAAAGAAGATTTAAAGCCATTAGATCTGGCGACTCCAGATGCATACCCACAAAGAATAGACATAAATTTAGACCGATTAAACCGTACCATACACCATCAGGAATAAAATCATTAATTTTCATCATCTTCATCCGGTGGATCATAATCAACTTCTATCTCCATAGCCCCACACTTGGTGCATTCATATGCAGTAGTTGTTGAATAAAAATCAAGGATCATCTTTAGATCGTCAATGATCTCACAAAAATTTTGAAAGTCTACTACCCCGAACTTAAGAACGATCTTTTCACCTACAGGTAATCGTATCAGTTGATTTTCTACATCAATTGTTGCGCCATGGGGTAGATCATGAACTTTTGACATTTTTTCTAGATCGTGTTCTTCTTGTTTTCGTCTTCTTTGTAGCGCTGTCAATAATAGAAGACGTTCCTGATCCGGTGTCAGTACTGACCGACTTAGCAGGCTTCTTTGTTGTTCTTCGTCTTGGTGCTCGTTTTGGCTTTGGTTTCTCTTCAGCAGGCTGAGGATCTTCTTTCGGTAGTTCAGCTGCGGGTGTCGGCTCAGGTCGAGTTTCTTTTACAAAGACCTCTGGCGGCTTTGGAGCTTTCTTTTGCTTCGGTTGACCGGCATTGGGGTCGTCGGGATCAGCGCCAAGTGGAAGAACAGCTCTGACAAAATTCGTCAAATACTCTGCTTCAGTTGGAGGTGTGACACACATTTTGCTAATTCTTTTAGCACACTGTTCATACGATTTTATCTTATTTGCTTCCGCCCAAAGAAGGGGGTCCCAAGATTTCCTAATAAAATAGCCGCGCCATGAAAGTATAAAAGACATAATAACCTCTAGTATAACTATCTGTCAAACAGAGTTCTAGTCAATTTGAACAATCATTTCTGCAATGGCATTCTGAAAATCTGGGTGAATCGCTACTGACTTCAAATTAGAAGGGGTGCACTCTTTTCCGTAGAGGATGCATATTTCCCTAGCAATCTTTGACATGCCTTTTACAAAGACATTTCGAGCAGTTGCGTGATTCATCTTGTGACCTTCATCAGACATCTTTTCGGCAATTGATCGATAGTCTAGACCCCCCAAGTCGTTGACAGTTGCGTATCCCCGTTCAATCTTAGATCCTTTTGGCATCGACATTTTACTTCTCCTCTAGCATGTTAAAGTATTTCTCTGCAGAGATAGGAAACTCTGCATCATTAGCTGGGTTTTCAGTTATTCCGAAGCGAAGACGAATGATTTTTTCTTCTCTCGCTGTCAAGTTTTGGAGACCTCTGCGAACAGCATCAGTCATTTTCGCCTTATCAATTACTTCATCAGGAGACTTAGCTTCATGATCTGGAATGATATCTTGCAAAGTTCCTGACTCATCTTTTCCGATAGGATGACTCAAAGACGATGTATACGTTGGCGCGCTCAGAGCATCTTCAATGATAGATTCGGTAACACCTAAAATATCTGCAAGCTCTGCATTTGTAGGCGGCTCACCCAAGTCTTCTTCATACTCAGCAATTGTGGACTTGATCTTAGAGATCAGGCCGCGGGCATGAGAAGGAATTCGAATCGTTGATGAGTTTGCAGTAACATGACGCCTGACAGATTGACGAATCCACCATGTAGCGTATGTTGAAAATCTAAACCCTCTTCGCCAATCAAACTTTTCAACAGCCTTCATCAATCCGATGTTTGACTCCTGAATAAGATCGGGCAGGTCGCAGCCAAAGTTTTGATACTTTTTGGCAATGCTTACTGCTAATCTCAGATTTGACTCGATTAGCCTTTGCCTTGCTAATGGGTCGCCTTTTTCTATTTTCTTTGAAAGTTCAACCTCTTCCTCTCGGGTTAAGAGATTTGATCTTCCCACTTCGTCAAAATAAGTTCTAAGTAGATTTGGCACTTATTATCCTTTGAATAAAATAAAACACTTGATTGTGTTATTCTTATTATAACACAGTTGGATATGTATTACACAAAACTAAAACTAGTTATATCTTCTTGAAGCAATTTGTCGAAGGTATACCTGATGCGCTTCGCGGCGCTTCCTTCTCCACTCCTGCTCTCTCTGTACATAGCAAAGCTCGACTTGTGATTTCGCGCCTTCGCGGCCGCGTCTTTTAGCGCTTGACTTCAACAAGTCAATTGCTCTTCCAATTTGATCATCTGACATCTCTGAGAGAGTCGCTTTGGTCCAAATTCTGGTCTTCATTTAAGTGTCTTCTCCTTTGCTAGACATATCTATAATATCATGCAACAGGGTATTGTACACTAAATTGTCATCATATCGAACAGTGTTTTAATGACAAGGCCGATGACGACTGATGATGTCATCCATAGAAATTTCTGATAAGATTTTGATCTTGCTTTTATCAGGGCAAAATCTTCAACTAGATTCTCAGGAATCATTTGTGAGCAGTTATCTAGCTTTGCTTCAAGGAGCGCCAATCGTGTCTCTTGAGAATTAGTAACTGTCTTTAAGTCTTCAAATCCTGCCTCAAGCTTTGTCACGCTCCCTTGAAGCTGATCTAGCTTAGTATCAACGTTGGCAGCGAGTATTTTTATTTCAGTCAAAGATTCCTGAAGTTTTGGTATCCAGTCATTTTCAGTCATTACTAAGGCTCCGCAGCTGTAGAACGTTTATAAGTATTGAGTCGCACGACTATTTGATAGTTAAGCGAACATTGCCAAATGTTGCCCTTGTCGACTATTACACTACTAAAGGCTTACCATTGACAAAGTAAGGCTGGTCATTTAATTTGACAATTTTTACAACTCTTACTTTTGCTGCTTTTTTGATTGCTTTTGCAAGCTTATTAAGGTTTGAAGACATCTCGCCTTCACCTGGCAAAAACTTTATTGATATAGGAAGAACCGTTCTTCCAAGCTTAGATCTTAATGAATGATCTGTTTGACCGACGACTGCGACACCCTGCAAAACTCTTATTATTGTCATTGTATCTGTTACGCTGGCATCTCTATCAAGAAACAACTTCATGTTACAGTCAGCTAGGCGACTTGTGGGCCCGCCCTTCTTCTCAAGCAAGATAAGCTTTATCTTATTTTTTAAGTCTTCACGATTCATAATGCATGCCTATGCTACATACTAATTATTACGAAGCTAATCAAAAACAAAGATTAATTTTCTTCAACCATTACGCAGCCGACAGATAACATCATTGAGGCAGCAGACGATGCGTTTTCTATTGCACACCTAACAACCTTAGCTGGATCAATTATTCCTGCTTCAAACATGTCAAGATACTTTCCATTTTTCGCATCAAATCCTACGTTAGCTTCTGTATCTAAGATTTTGTGTATCACTACTTCAGAAGAACCACCAGTATTTTTAACAATCTGAGTTAAGGGAGACTGGCAAGCTTCTTTAATTATTTTTATGCCCGGGTGCAATACTTCTGGATAACTAGAAACATCTAGGGCTTGTGCTGCTCTTACTAGGGCTACACCGCCGCCCGGTACGATCCCTTCTTCTACAGCAGCTTGAGTTGCGCTGAGAGCATCATCAACTCTATCTTTTCTTTCGCTCATTTCCATTTCAGTAGCCCCTCCCACTCTTAAGACAGCTACGCCACTTGATAACTTAGAAAGTCTAGACGTAATCACAGCTTTTTCATTGTTGCTAAGGCCTGGCTTGCTTATTTGAGATCGAAGGTCTTCAATCCTGTTTGATATCTTCTCAGTGTCACCTGAGCAATCTACAAATGTGGTTGATGATCTTGTGACCACAACCTTCTTGCATGATCCTAAGTCATCGGGTACAATATTTTTAAGAAGGTCAGCGTCGGCTTGGGTCAATGTTTTTGTTCCCAGCAAAACAGCAAGATCTTCTAAGAAGCTATACCTGTACTCTCCGATCCCGGGGGCTTTGATCACACATCCCTTTAGTGTTCCGCGGGTTACATTTACAACTAATCCCTGCATTGCTTCGTTTTCAAAATCATCTGCTATTATCAACACCGGTCGTTGAGAATTTATAATCTTTTCAAGAAGCGGGATCAACTCTTGCATAGATGAGAACTTCTTATTACTTACTAAGATAACAGGATCTTCTAGTTCTACTGCAGCGGTGTGTTCATTATTGATGAAGTATGGGGACATGTATCCCCTATTTAACTGGACACCATCTACGACAGTCAAAGTAGTGTCAAATCCTTTAGCTTCTTCCACAGTAATTACACCATCTTGTCCCACTGACAACATTGCTTCAGACAAAAGTTCACCTATCTTCTTTTCTCCATTGGCTGATATCGTGCCTACCTGAACTATCTCCTGAGGATTGCTTACAGGTACAGCAATGCTGGCTAAATTCTTTACTACGTCTTTTGTAGCTACTTCGATCCCTTCTTTTATTCTGTCGATCGGGTGACCAGCAGAAATCATTTTTATCCCTTCAGAAAAGATCGCCTGCGTTAAAACTGTCGCTGTTGTAGTTCCATCTCCTGCAGCATCAGCCGTTCTCGAAGCTGCCTCTTTGATCATCTGAACGCCGAGATTTGCAAACTTATCAGAAAGATTAACCGACCTTGCAACAGTTACACCATCCTTAGTTAGTACTGGATAACTCCCTGGGTTTTCAATTACTACGTTTTTGCCTCGAGGCCCCATGGTTATCTTTACAGCATCAGCAAGGATATTCACACCTTGAAGAAGTTCTGATCTTGCATCAGTTGAAAACTTTAACTCTTTGTCTGTCACTTGTTCAGCCCTTTAAAATTCTTCTGCCCTCAGTGAGCATATCTGCAGTTACACCTTCAAGAATCCTTCTTTGGTCTTTGGGTACATCCCATGCAAAAAAAACATCTCCGGAGTCTGAAACGAGTACTAACTCTTGTGACTGGAGCTTACCTTCTCTAACTAATCTCGCCCTTATTTCATGCGGAATATTTACTTCTTTCATTTTGTCACCCTGCTAAATTTTCTGGTATCTTTACTTTCGCAACAGTCCCATCTGGAAGTGTCACAGTGTTCTCACCGCTAGATACCGGTAGCGAAGACTTTTCAGTCAACTTAATTTCTTTTTCAGGCTGTGTTGTGTTTTGGCCAAAAGCTTGACTGGCAGAAATAGATGCACTGTCCACTATTTTCTGAACTACCTTTGTGACATTTTCAATGAGCGCTTCGCGGACTTCGTCTGGTGATACATAAAACGTCGCGCTCAATCTTGACATGTCTTCGACTTTTTTTCCATTAGCGGTTTCAGCCACATATGAAATAACCTCTCCTTCAAGAGTCTGTCGAAGAATTTTTTCTGTGATTCGCAACGGAATCACTGCCATCTCTTTATTAGAAAGAGCATACAGCACCTGACCTACGCTATATTCCACAGCGCACCCCCACTAAGACCGATTAATTTCTCTAATAGCCTTTTCTAGGTCTTCTGTCAAAACTAAAACCTTCTCTCCCGAAGATTGAGTGTATTCAGACATGGAAAGTCTTTTAATCTCGTTTCTTAGTTTTGTTTGTTCTCTGTGGCCACCGTAGTTGTCACAAAGTCTAATAAGTTTCTCAACAACTGAATCATGTAATAACATAAAAAATACCCCGTAGTTTTATTCTACGAGGTATTATACACAATTAATATGCTTTGTTAAAGCAAGTCTGATTAATTTTGTTTCCAGCTTGCGAAGCCGACGCCGACACCGCCCATGTGGACTTTGCGCTGTCCGCGGACGACTTTCTTGAGACCAGTTGCTCCCCATCGGGGCCCTTCTTCTTCTTCATCAGTGACATCTTCAGAATCAGTTTCAGCAAGAATTGCTTTCAATTCCATCCGGATGGCATCGCGGAGTCGAGACTCAACGAGTGCTTGTGATGACTCTTTGATTGCATAATCAACATCGATTTCATTTGTATCAGATGAGTCATCTTCATCAGCATAAAATAAGCTCTCATCAGACTTGATAGTCTGATACGGCTGGTGACTTGCGACGGGTTCTTCAGCAAGCCCCTCATTTAAAATTTGTGACTCTTCCTCGCTTAATCCTGCGAGTCTTAAAATTCTTTCAGAAAGGAATTCCATTGATTGTCTCCTCGTTAGTATTAATTATAACGCTTGGTGAGTTTTTTCCACCTGAATCTCGTCAAGGATAAATTTATACTGATTATCTGATTCATTCCAGTATGTTGTCCTGTCAATTATGTCTTGCATTCGCTTAGAATGCTTTACCATTCTGCGCTCGAGCCCCTCACTTAATCGTGCCTTTTTCTTAATTGCGTTTGGTGAGCAATCAAATATTGCACGATTGGATTTCTTGACATCACTAAAAGCTTTCATTGCAGTATTGACAAACTTAATGGTTTGCTTGGAAACTTCAACATCATTAATTACAACAGCTTGTCCATGAAGAATGGTTGCCTTTTTCATGCCAGATGATTTTTTCATTTGAGACTTTCCTCTAGAGCCAGGGGCGGGCTTATGAAAATCATTGACAGTAAGCTTTTCAAAAAAGATGACAGCAAATGATTCAAAGTTTGGAGCAGCCAAAACGTAAAGATAGTCTAACGAACCCTTCTTTTTTAGAGTCGCATAGTCCGTCTGAAAGCTGTACCCACCTTTTTTCCTCCTTGTTGTTATCTTGCACTCTAATTCTTTTCCCAAAGACGGGATTACGATATCGGGCTGGCCGGTTCCGCCATCACTCGATGCATCAGAAAAATGAGAAGCGATCTCCCGGGCAAAAAACTTTTCTTGAGCTGCAGACATTATAACGTTTCTTCTGCCTGTATTCTCAGAAAACTCCATTCCAAATTCTTTGTGCAAATCTTCTTGACGATCATGGAACTCTTTCATTTTTGAAAGAGCGTTTCCAACCATTTCTTTTGTAACGTAACTCACAATTACTCCTTTAAGCAGTTAAATAATACAGCATAAAAAAGAATTTTACAATATTGCTATTAGGTAGAAGTCTTGTCTACTTGTTCGTTGTTTAACGCGTCGATGTCAGTATCTTCTGGGTTGTCAGACACTGCTACTCTTACATTGCTAGTTATCTGCTGTCCCTTGATTGCAGCTGTCTTTAGGGGTTCGAGGCCCAGGACGTATCGAACGTTATCGTATTCTACCCAATTTAGTCTCTCTTTGAGAATATTCATATTTGCATACTGATGTAGGTCAATTTCTGTTACTGGCATCTCTTCTCCATCTGGCCCTGGTTCGAACTCTCCAGTGTCTCTAGACTCAAACATGAAAAGTATGCTAGGCATCTCTTCTTCTTCTGGGACTTGGATAAAAGGTATTTTTGACGTTAGACCGTCTTCAGTTTCTTCATAAAGAATCTCTGGGATCCAATTAGACTTATTTGTTGACATGATTCCTCACATGTATATCATCTTAATCTTACCAAGACTCTAATAAATGTTAACAGAATCTAGACCTCAACATCAACATCAGGCGTTGCCTCTTCTTCTTCTTCAGCTTTTGCCTGCATTATCTGGCCTATTTCTCTCTCTGCAGTCTTGGCTTGAGACTCTAATGTACTTAGGCCGCTGTCAAATCCAGCTATCAGCTCTTGCTTTTTCCCCTCAACCATCGTTACCCATCTTTCCCACATAGGATCTTCATCTCTTTTGTATCCGGCTTGTTCAGCTTGAGAAATTAGTGTCATTAGTTTTGGGCCGCCAAATTCAAAATCTTTCTTCAGGAAATCAATAAAAGCTGTTGTAAAGACAGGACGGAACATTGCAATTAGCCTAGAACCTATTTCTTCATCATTGTTTTGCATTGCATACTCAATGTACTGCTTTAATTCTGGGTCTGCTTTGGTGAAAGTATCAAAAGATTTTTTAATTTCCGGGGATGCTGTGGTCAGATCAGATAGACGCTCCATTCCCTGTGCTTTTGCAAGCTCATCGCCTAAAGACTTTTGTGCTGTTGCCACTAACTGATTAATTCTTTGTTCTTGATTAGCGCCTATCTTAGCATCAACCTGTCTATACCAAGAAGGTTCTGTAAATACTTTTAACAACATTTGCCGTGGTGTTAGATCTGTAAATATAAATTCTTTCGATCCTTCATCTTCGGATTCTTCTCCGGACTCGGTCCTTACAAACTCAACTAATGCTGCAAGATCATGGAAATCTTTTTCTTTTTCCTTGTGATTGTCTCTCCATCGCTCTATTGACTTTTTTCCATCCGGATAGAGGGGTGATAATTTTGTAGAGAATCTCCCAACTGGAATTCGAGATCGAATCCCTGCTTCTTTTCCTTTTGCAATAATGTTGGCATGAATACCCATTATTGCATCAATAAGCTTTTCAGCGTTATCTTTTATTTTTTGCCTAAACTCTTCTTGCTTTTCAGACGGGTCATCAGAGAATACAGCTGCAAGAAGTGGGTCGTCTTTTTCATCTCTTCCTTTCAGCTGGGTTGAAATAACTAAGCGCGCCAGGTTTTCCAAGCTTATCCTTGCTTCTTCTAGCGCTGTTTGCCATTCTCCTAAAGACTTTTCAGTAGAAAGCATGAGCCAATTAGGTATCTCTTTGTCCTGATAATCTCGAATCCCCTCAGAAATTGGTAGCCATTCGCTTATTATAGAGGAGGTTACCATTCTATCAGCACCTTCTTCAAGCCTTGACATCAACTCTTTTTTTAGTTGTTTAAACTCTTCACTACCTTTTCCCTGGTCGTACATATCAAGTATCACCACCCCATCTTCAACTTCCATGCCTGCTTGGGCTAAGTCAGTTACCCACCAGGCGCACGGTGCTGCTAGAAGGCCTTCGGGGACACCAGCATTTTTAGCTCTTTCCATGGCGTCTTTCGACACACGCCATTCATTCATTAAGTCACCTAGAATATCAGGAAACATTGCACGGGCAACTTGAAGCGCACCTTTTGCAAATCCTACTACATGACCTCCAATAGTTGAAGCTATTGATTTTGCATTAATTCCGATATTCTTAGCGATGCCAGAGAGGGTCTGAAGAATCTGTTCGTTTACCATTTCTTCTTGATATAACGATATTACATCTTTGGATTCACTTACAGTCTTATCAGCGTCAGACAGGATTTTTTGAATTTTACTATGCTGCATTACAAATGATCTCTCAATATAAATATTCACCACTTTACGCTATTGCAGGTCTTCAGACAACTATTAAAAAGTATATGCAGACGTCGGAACAATCAAAGGATGATCATCAATTGGTCCGTCAAAATCATAGCCAAATAGCTTTAATTCATTTTCTCTAAAGCACTCGACAATATTTTTAGATGTTGTATTATACATGTGCTTGTATCCCTTTGACTTTCCTGGTGACTTATTTTTCCACGGGAGGCTCTTTGCTACGTCACCAAACAATAGTTCTAGACCCTCACTTAGCTTTTCATAGCGTATGTACACATCAGCAAAATTCATTTTCACGCCTCTGTCATTCAATGTGTCAAACGTTTGCCATGCAGAAAACTCTCTAAAACACCAGTAGTCATGTTTTGTGCAATTCAGATCGATGCCCTTCTTCTTTCCAGACGAGGTTAAGCTTTTCCAACACCAATTGTTCCAGTCATCATTATGTTCAATGTAGTCAAACCCATGATTAAAAAACCTCTCTAAAAAAAGCTCGTAAGAATCTGGGTTTCCCAAGCACTTATTGATATCTCTCCAGCCGTCAGATTCAAAGCTGTGCCGATTCATACTAGCAAGCCAGTCATAAGGATTTCTTACAACTGTAAATACAATCGGGTTCTTTGATCTTATTTCATCCATTTCAAGATATATTGTATCGTGCATATGCCTACTTGACTTATTGATTATTTTAGGCATGTCAGTTCGGTAATTACCATCGTTAGATTTCCACTGCGTGATGGAAGTCCCGCCTGTCTTGGGGACATGAATGAAAATAGCTGCATTGTCGCTTCTTATCTTGCGCTTAATGCTTTCTAGTTCGTTTCCAATTATCGGTCGTGGTGGCGTTACTACCATGTTAAAATTCTTTCCTACGATCATATATGTACATTTTTAAACTCAGCAGTATAATTTATTACTAAAGGGAGTAAAATGAAAGTCGCACTAATTCCAATGTCTGCAAAACCCTATCATGCTGGTCATCACAAGTTAATTGAGACTGCAGCAAGCCAGAATGATCTTGTAATAGTTTACGTGTCATTCTCTGGACGAGGCATTAGAAAAATAAAAGACCCAACAGACAAGCGGACTTTGCAACAAGGTGCTAGAAGAATTGAGGCGCCAAAAAAAGGTGAAGTCCCTATCTTTGGAAGCGACATGAAATACATTTGGGAAAATATACTCATTCATGAACTAGGACTTCCTGAACACGTCAGGATCATTTTTCCAGACGATGCGCAACCTGTCTCTCCAATTAGTCGAGTCCATGACACATGTGAAACATTAAAGAAGTCTTTTGAGTCAGGCAGTCGTGTTTTTTACGCACCTGAAGTTGGCCTTAGATCTCTATCAGATACTACACTTCTAAGGATTTACTCAGACAATAAAGACATTTCTAACAATTATGATGACTACACTATGACAGAATACTATGGTGACTTGTTTGGCAAGAACATTCAACTGGTTGGGGTTTCAAGAACTGACACTGTTGATGTTAGCGGCTCCGAAATGAGAGGGCTTATTTTGGCCGATAAAAATCATAGATTTAAATCATTATTGCCCAATCTACCAGAAAATTCAAAAAATATTATTACAGACATACTTTTTGAAAGTGCTCGCTCAGGGAAACCTTTTGTATCTCGACTTCGAGAGAGAAGGGCTCAATCAAGTTTAGGTAGCCTCCCGATTACGTCAGGGTAAAAAAAATAATTTAAGAGACGCATACCTATTAAAGAGGTGCGCGCTCTTGAATAGAAGTAAAGTAATACTTGCAATTTTTTCCACCGTATTAATCGGTTGCGGTGCGCTCCATTATTTTACCTCAAACCAATCAGCATCAATACTAATAGCAGCAAGTGCTCCTAGCCTAACTGACGCTAGTTCTGAGCATGCTAATGTTATAGAAGATTCGCTTCCACGAATTGAAAATGTCGATCATGAATCTTCATTTGCTGAAAGAATGTCTAGACGATCTTCCGTCAAAGTCTATCATCCTGACTTCGGCGGATTCGGATCTGGTGCTTATATCAAGCACGGCAACCGGTATTTTATCCTAACAGCAGCTCACGTCGTAAGAGGTGAAGATCATATGCTTGTCTTGGGTAGAGATGAAGTAGTACCTGGTAGAGTCGTGTATGTCAACGAAGCATCTGATATTGCGTTTTTAGAAGTTGAGCGCATGAACACCAGAGATCCTGTTAGGGTTAGGAACAATTACAATCCTCATGTAAGCGATTATCTCGTGTACACAGGATTTCCAAACGGAACAGACCTCCTAACAATTACGGGCAGGATCAGCGGATTTCGTGGACAATGGTTGGTTGTACAAGGTTACACTTGGATGGGTGCTTCAGGCAGTGGCGTTTTTGACAGTAGAGGAAGACTGGTTGGCGTTGTGTCAATGGTTGAAGTTGGAAACTTTCGTCACCCACAAGTAATTGAAGATATCGTTTACGTCGCAAGACTAAACGAAGAAGATATGAGGTTTTTGAAAGACTTATAACGTTAAGAGAAGGTGATGTTAAAGCGGCTTAAAAGTATTGCTTCCTTGTTTCTAGTCTTTGTACTAGCAAGCTGCACATCTGATTACGCAGTCTCAGAATCAAAAGAAGTTAGAGTAGTTGTTGATTCTTATGTTCAAGCTCAAAAGCTTGAAGAACTAGACGTTTTAGTCGCTCTAGACACCTCTGGCTCGATGTCAGACAATTATGATGATGTTGCAGATGGCATGGAGCTCTTGCGACAAGACATCGAGTCTCTCACGCTTGATTATAGATTTGGATACATCACAATGGATCCTACGAATCTATCTTACTTGGGTCCTTATGATTCATCTTCTACTGCAATTGATATGCTTATGGCACCAAGCCTTCTTGATTCTACGTTTTATGAGGAGGGGTTCGGAGCCACATACACTTTTTTCGACGAAGAGGAAGGATCAGCCTTCAGGCGTCCCGAGGCGGACTTTCTATTGTTCTTGATTTCTGACGAAAATGAACAGAGCAGCATCAGTGCAAATCTATTTTATGACTGGCTACATGATGAATTTAGTGGAGCTAATCATGACGTTGTTGCTATTACGCAGCTAGAAGATAGCGAGTGTGGCTACACTTATGATATCGGATACAAGTACGAAGAGTTAGTACACCTATACGGAAAAGACCCTATTGATATATGTGAAGAAGACTGGTCAGTCTGGCTGTCTGATTCTTCTTATTTGACTCAGCTAAAAGATACTATTGCGCTTAGTGAGGCTGAGCCTATTCTTGAGTCTATCGTTGTCTACGTTAATCAAGAAGCAATTTATGACTGGGCTTATATCGAGGAAACAAACATCATTAAGCTTGGTTTTATTCCTGACTATGGATCCGTAGTGGAGGTAGGATACAATGTATACGTGGACTAAATTACTATTTTCTTCTTTTTTTGTACTAGCAATTGGCTGTTCTAGTGATTATGAAATTATTAAACCCACTGAACCTTTAGAACCTGGGGTTACTGCTCCAGAAATAGAAGTAGACCCAACTTATCATAGCTACGGGGCACTAAGTGCTGGTAGCGAAACTCAAGACGTTGTTATAAACATTGAGAACATTGGAAACGGTGAGCTTAATATTTCTAGCATCTACCTCAACAATGGAAATTCTAACTTCTCTCTCACAACTATACCAACAGGAATTGTTGACTCTCTAAATTCTGTAGAGCTTATTATAACTTATGCCCCTGGAACATATGAGACAAATCACGAAACAGTCAGTATTGTGTCTAACGACGAAGACGAGCCAATAGTAAACGTCTTACTAGACGGATCTGGTGATGCACCTGTCATCACTATAACTCCAGACTATCACGACTTTGGAGATGTTTATTTAGGGTGCGACGATACTCTTTCAGTAGAAGTTGGCAATATTGGCAATTCAAATCTTATAATTTCTGACATTGAATTCTTTGCTAGTTTACCTGTAGATTTCTCTATGCAAGACTACGAGATGGACTGGGGTGCACTTCCTATAACTATCCCTCCTGGCGATACTATTGACCTTAACGTAGATTACCTACCTATTGACATCTTAGATGATGCTGCATATGTAGAAATCGCTTCTAATGATCCAGCTACACCGGTTGTACACGCAGATCAAGATGGATTGGGTGACATTGAAACTTGGATTACCGACTCTTTCAATCAAGATGGCACAGTTGATGTTGATATTCTTTTTGTCATCGACAACTCTGGGTCAATGGGGTCAAACCAGACGAACATTAAAAATAACTTCGACACCTTTATGAGTGCTTTTAATGCTGCGGGCGTGTCCTATCAAATTGCCTTAATAACAACAGACAACTCTGATTTTGTAGGCGGTGTTATTACTAATTCAACAGTCGATCCTGTTACTGAATTTAACGACCAGATTGATTCTATTGGCACTAGAGGTAGTGCTTATGAAAAAGGATTATGGTTTGCATATGAATCAACAACAACAGGTGATGCTTCACCCGGGAGTTCAACAGGCTTCTTTAGATCTGCTTCAAGACTTGTAGTAGTTTACGTCTCTGACGAACCTGATTTTTCACATCAAACCTTTGGTAGCGGTGGGTCTACAACTATGATGCCAACTGATTATGTTTCTTCTCTTAGGTCACTTAAGAGTTCAACAGATCTTGTTATTGCACACGCTATCGCAGGTGACTATCCAAGTGGGTGCACAACAAATGGTGGGGCTCAATTTGGTGACGGCTACTACGACGTAGTGAGTGATCTTGGCGGTACTTTTATGTCAATATGCGCAACCGACTGGAGTACAACAATGGACACTCTTGCCAGAGAATCTCTAGCACAATCCGGGTTTGCTCTTTCAGACAGTCCCATAGAAGATACAATAGCTGTTACCGTCGATGGAGTTCCATCGTCAGACTGGACTTACGAAGCATCATCAAATACAGTTATTTTTACAACAGTTCCGGCTGACGGTAGTACAATAAACATTGACTACGGTGTTTGGTCTTGTCAGTAGTCTAAGCTACAAAAATCGGTAGCACTTCTTTTTCAAGCCCTTTTGTTCTTGACTTAGAAAAACTAGGATTGACAAATCCTAAAATCTGATTCATTGGAGCAAAAGCTCCTGTGATTTTATAGTTTGAAGATGGATTCTTTGGGTCGTGAAAAACGACACCCTCGACAGTAGAAGTAATGCTTCCCTCTCGATCACTCCCCAACTTCTTTAAATTCATTTGAAGCTTTTCAATTAAGCTTGAATTTCCTACGTTTTCTATCGCTGTAATTGCATCTTTAGTTTTTTGACGCAAATCTTTTACCTGCGCTTCGCCGTTGTCAACAAAATAAGAGTGAGAATTTTCTAAAAGTGCTAAACCAAAATCATTGATGATTAGCTC
>MDTB01090143.1_pt1 | contig 15835 bp, 18 predicted proteins | sample 811161 | NCBI WGS metagenome assembly MDTB01 (sample SAMN05326650, study PRJNA326480) | marine metagenome | isolation source: seawater | place: Mediterranean Sea | collected 2009 | reverse complement strand
TTATTATTATTCTCTAAAATTTTATCTTTTATTATTTTATTAAACCGATTTGTCTCTATTCCAAAATAACTTAAATATAATAATGCAACAACTAGAATAATAAGAACCGATAATAGTATTTTAATAATTTTTTTAATCATTTATTTTATATAGGGAGCTTTCTAAAAATTCGTCAATTTCTCCATTTAATATTTTATCAGGGTTTGTGCTTTCATGATTAGTTCTATTGTCTTTAACTAGTCTATACGGATGTAGTACGTAAGATCTTATTTGATGTCCCCATCCAATTTCAGACTTTAGATTTTCAATATTTTTTGATTTTTGCTCTCTTTTTTTAATTTCAAAATCATAAAGTCTAGCTTTTAACATATTCATGCAAGTCTCTTTATTTTTGTGTTGAGATCTCTCATTTTGACATTGAACAACAATTTTAGTTGGTATGTGCGTAACTCTTACAGCACTATCGGTTGTATTAACATGTTGTCCACCTGCTCCACTCGATCTATAAGTGTCTATACGTAAATCTTTTTCTAATATTTCAATATCTATATTTTCATCGACTAATGGATAAACCCAAACACTTGCAAAACTAGTGTGTCTTCTTGCTCCAGAGTCAAAAGGAGAAATTCTGACTAATCTATGAATGCCAGATTCTGATTTAAGCCATCCGTAAATATAATCTCCTACTACTTTAATTGTAGAAGATTTTATACCAGCTTCATCTCCTTTATGTTCACTAATTAATTCTGTCTTAAAACCTTTGGTGTCTGCCCATTTAATATACATTCTTCTTAACATTTCGGCCCAATCTTGACTTTCTGTTCCTCCTGCGCCCGCATGTATTTCTACATAACAATCTAAACTATCGGTCTCATTAGAAAGAAAACATTTGGTTTCATTTTTTTTTGCTTTTAATCTTAATTTTTCTAATCTATCAAATGTTTCTTTAATTATTAAATCGTTACCTTCATCAAGAGCAAGTTGATGCAATTCACTTAAATCTCCAAGTTCTTTTAACAAAAAATTATAGGAGTTAATTAAATCTTCATGTAATTTTTTTTCTTTTAATACTTTTGTAGCTTTTGCTTTATCTTGCCAAAAATTGGGGTCTAGTATTTTTTGATTGTTTTTTTCTAAAATAGAATAAGTTTTATTTTTTTCAAAGAAACTCCTTGATTCTTTGATTAATTTTTTCTATTTCTTGTTTTTGATTTATAAATTCATTCTGCATTAATAAAACCTTAATATATTATTATTTTTTAATCTATTATTAATATCAATATTTTCATTTTCTTCGATAATAATTTTATTTTTTTTAAATACTTCAACTATTGTCTCTTTAGATGTAAAATTGGCTTTTTTACCAGTAAATTTATCTACCACCATCATTGTAATATTATCTGCTACTTTAAAGGGTCTTGCGTCTCTTTTTCTTATGGCTTTTTTAATAAAATCTTTAAAAATTGGCATAGCAGTTTTGGCGCCCGTTTCATGTTTACCTAGCGTTTTAGGATCATCTAGACCTACATAAACACCTACCACTAATTTAGAAGTAAAACCTATAAACCAAGTATCGGTATTTTTGTTTGTTGTTCCTGTTTTTCCTGCAATATCTAAATTAAGGTCTCTTAGCTTTCTTCCTGTTCCTCTTTTAATTACGCCTTCAAGCATTGAGGTCATTTGATAAGCTGTTTCTGCAGAAAAAATTTGGTTAAATTGATCAGAAATTTTAGGAACTTGGTCACTTAAAAATGATATTTGATCACAATTTATACATTTTCTAGTTTCTGAATTGAAAATCGTATTGCCTTCGCTATCTTGAATTCTATCAATCAAAATTGGTTTAACCAGTTTGCCTCCATTTACAAAGGAACAATAGGCAGATGTTAATTTTGCCAAAGTTGTTTCGGCAGAACCTAAAGAAATTGACAAAAGTTCGTTAGGATTCTCATAAATACCCAATTGTTTTGAAAAGTTTATAATTTTTTTTAATCCTAAGTCTTGAGCTATTCTCACAGTCATTAGGTTTCTAGATTTTTCTAAACCCATTCTTAAAGTTGAAGGACCATAAAATTTTTTTCCATAATTTTCTGGCTTCCACATTTTTAAATCAGATCCTTGTTCTAAAACTAATGGGGCATCAAGAATTAATGTTGATGGAGAATAATTATTTTCTAAAGCGAGTGCATAGATAAATGGTTTAAAAGCTGAACCAGGCTGTCTTAAAGCTTGAGTTGCTCTATTAAATTCACTTTTTCGAAAACTAAATCCTCCACTTAGCGCAAGAACTCTTCCTGTAAATGGATCCATAACAATTATTCCGCCATTAACTTTTGGTAATTGTTTTAATTCATAAAAATTTTGTTTCTTTTTTTTTACATAAATTATGTCTCCTAATTTAAATAAATCTTTAAATTCTTTTTTTGTCCAAGAAATATTTTCATAATTTATTTTTCCATCTATTTTTTTTAGAGTTTGAATATTAATTGAAAATTGATCAATTTTTTTAACTATAGCGAGTTCCCATTTAATTGATTTTTCTAATTTGAATTTTTTTAAAATTTCGTCTTTGTTCCAATCATTAGATATTTTAATATTAGTTAAAGGACCTCTCCATCCTTTTCTTTTATCATAATTTTCTAATCCAACTCTTAAAGCTTCTGTAGCAATATTTTGTAAATTTAAGTTTAAAGGTGTTTTAATATTTAATCCTTTTTTATAAACTCTATCAAAACCAAATTTATCTACAATATTTTTTCTAATATCTTCAACATAATATCTCGTATCCTCTAAATATATTTTTTTTCTTTTTTTTAAAATAATTTCTTTTTCTATGAATCTTTTATGGGTTTTTTTATTTATATAATCATTATCCAGAAGATTATTTAAAACTAGATTTCTTCTAAATTTTGCCAGGTCTTTATTTTTATATGGATTATATCTACTAGGAGCTTTAGGTAAAGCTGCTAGCAATGCTGTTTCGGAATAATCTAATTCATTTATTGGTTTATCAAAATATTCAAGACTTGCTGAGGCTACGCCATAGGAACCTTCGCCTAGGTAGATCTGATTTAAATAAAGTTCTAAAATTCTTTTTTTTGTCAAAGCTCTTTCAATTCTGAATGCTAAAATCGCTTCCTTTAATTTTCTATTAAAGCTAACTTCATTTGAAAGTAAAAAATTCTTTGCAACCTGTTGTGTGATTGTTGATGCTCCTTCAAGTCTTTTAGAAGATAAAAAATTTGAAATATTATTAATTGTTGCTCTTAAAACTCCTTTAGCGTCAACTCCAGGATGTGAAAAAAAATTTTTATCCTCTGCAGATAAAAATGCATTAATTACTTTTTTTGGTATAGAATTATATGGTACAAAGATTCTTTTTTCTGAGGAAAAATCACTGACAAACTCTCCTTCTCCAGAATAAACTTTGCTAGATACTGAGGCTTTATAATTTTTTAAAAATTTGTAATCAGGTAAATTATTAGAAAATACCCATAAAATTGACAGGATTGAAAGACCCATTAACAGACTAATGGTAATTATAAGTATAAAGATTCTTTTAATAATTTTGCTCATTTTTCTATTATTTAACTGATGAATTTGTTAAACATATGGCACAGAATTATTACAAAAATTTTATAAATAAACAAAAATGAAACAATCAATCAAAATTATATGGAAAAAAATTTATATATTGATGCATCGCATCCTAATGAGACTAGAGTTGTTCTTAAATCAAATGGAAACATTGAAGATTACGAATACGAAGGTATAAAAAATACCTTAATTAAAAATAATATCTACTTGGGAAAAGTAAGTCGTGTAGAGCCTTCTCTACAGGCAGCTTTTATTGATTTTGGACGAGAGAGACATGGTTTTTTATCATTTAATGATATTCAATCAGATTACTATCAAATTCCTCAAAGTGACCTTGAAAAGATAAAAGAAGAAGAAGAAAGAGCTAGAGAAAAATTACAAAAAGAAAGTGAACAAAAAGAAGAAAAAAATATAGATGAGGGAAACCTAGAAGCAGAAGATCCGGTTGAAAAAAACCCTGAACCCATCGACAATTTAAATACGGAAGAGACAAATAAGACTGAAGTTAAGTATCGAACTAAAAGATATAAAATTCAAGAAGTTATAAAACCAAATCAAGTTATACTTGTTCAGGTATTAAAAGATGAAAGAGGATTAAAAGGGGCCGCTCTTACCACTTTCATATCTATAGCTGGTAAGTATATTGTGTTAATGCCAAATACTCCAAAGGGAGGTGGTATCTCACGAAAAATATTTAATCCAGGAGATAGAAAAAAAATTAGAAAAATTTTAAATGAAATTCAAATTCCTAAAGAAATGGGCCTCATAGTCAGAACAGCAGGCTCTAATAAAACTAAAAATGAAATTGAACATGATCTTCAAAATTTAATTAAAACTTGGAACTTAATTAAAGAAAATGCAATGAACTCGATTGCACCATCTTTAATACATCATGAAAGTGAAATAATCAAAAGAACTTTAAGAGATATTTATGATGAAGATACAAAAAATATAATTATTGAGGGCAACGAAGGTTATAAAAAAGCACAAAACTTTATGAAACTAATGATGCCTAGCCATGTAAAAAAAATAAAAAAATATAGACACAAAATTCCTCTTTTTTCGAAAGAAAATATTGAAAGTAAACTTAACGAAATTTTTGACACTCAAGTCAAATTGAGTTCGGGAGGATATTTGGTAATAAATCCCACAGAAGCTCTTGTTTCTATAGATGTAAACTCTGGAAAATCAATTAAACAAAAGAATGTTGAAAGTACTGCTTTGGATACAAATCTTGAAGCTGCAGATGAAATATCTAGACAAATTAAAATTAGAGATTTGTCAGGTTTAATAATAATAGATTTCATTGATATGCTTAATTATGGAAATAGGAGGCACGTAGAAAGAAGATTAAAAGAAAAATGTAGAACTGATAGAGCAAGAATTCAAATAGGACGCATAAGTAACTTTGGATTGTTAGAAATGTCTCGACAAAGATTAAGAGAAAGTACTGTTAAATGGGAAGTTGCATTAACAGATGAATCTTTTTCTTTAAAAATTTTAAAAATTATCGAAGTAAAATCAATAATTTATAAAGCAAAAAATGTAAATCTTAGAGTTTGTGAAAAAATATCTACATTTATGAAAGAAAATTTTTCAGATGATTTAAAATACTTTGAAAAAAGAAACAAAATTAAAATCAATATAATTGCTGATGACTCATTAGTTATTCCAGATTTTATTATTACATTCGAAAATAGAAGTAAAAAAATAATAGAAAAAATTGAGAAGATAAAGAAACTTAAAAATTTAAAAGATTTAGAAAAAGAAAATCATATATATGACAAAGATTCATCACCCAAAAAAATAAAATTTAAAAGAAAGAAATTTTATAAAAAAAAATATTTTAAAAAAACTAAATTAAACCCCTCTTTGGAGAAGAAGATTTAGCAAAGTTAGAGAAAGATATTCTTCCAGATAAATAGGAATTTCTTCCAGCTATAACAGCATTTTTCATTGCTAAGGCCATTTGGAATGGATTTTTAGCTTTAGCAATTGCAGTATTTATTAATACAGCATCGCAGCCCAATTCCATAGCTATTGTTGCATCAGATGCTTGACCCAATCCAGCATCAATAATTAATGGAAGTTTTGTTTGTGATCTGATTATTCTAATATTTGTTTTATTTTGAATTCCTAAACCTGAACCTATTGGCGCTGCTAAAGGCATAATTGCACATGCTCCAACATTTTCTAATCTTTTAGCCATCAATGGATCATCTGTACAATATACCATTACTTTAAAACCCTCTTTGCTTAATATTTCTGTAGATTTTAAAGTTTCTATCATATCTGGAAATAAATTTTTTTTATCTCCTAATACTTCTAATTTTACAAGTTTCCATCCACCTATTTCTCTTGCCAAACGTAATGTTCTAAGAGCTTCTTCTGAAGTAAAGCATCCAGCGGTATTAGGTAAATAAGTTATTTTTTTTGGATCAATAAAATCCATTAATAATGGTTTATTTTTATCAAATATATTAACTCTTCTTACCGCTACAGTTACTATGTCTGCTCCTGATATTTTCACAGCTTTCGCGCAATCTGACATGCTTTTATATTTTCCAGTACCCACAATAAGTCTAGAAGTGAACCTTTTTTTAGCAATTTTTAATTTATCAATTTTCAATTTAACCACCACCAATAAAATGAACTATTTCAATTTTATCATTATTTTTAAGTTTAATTTTAGATAAACTTTTTTTGTTCATTATGTTTCGATTTAATTCTATTGCTACTTTTTTAATTGGGACATTCAGTTTTTTAATATAATTATATAAGCTTAAATTATCTTTAATTATAGCCGGTTTGCCATTAATTTTAATTTTTATTTTTTTTAATTTTTTCATGCTATATAAGTTCTTAATGAATAATAAAATTCTAATTATAAATGGTCCAAATCTTAATCTATTAGGCGAACGAGAACAATCGCAATATGGATCTGTAACTTTTGAACAAATAGAGAAAATTTGTATAGAAAAATCAGAAGAATTAGGAATTAATTTAGAATTTATGCAATCAAATATAGAAGGTGAAATTGTCACAATCATTCAAAAGGCAAGGAATAACTTTAATGGCATAATTATAAATGCAGCAGGTTTTACTCATACATCGGTTGCTATTCGGGACGCAATGGCTATTTTTAAAAAACCTAGTATCGAATTACATATTTCAAATATATACAAAAGAGAAGAATTTAGACATAAATCTATGCTAAGCGCTGTAGTAACTGGAGTAATTTGCGGATTAGGTACAGATGGTTATATTTTGGCCATAAATGCAATGCAAGAATTGCTAAAAAATGGAAATAGATAAAAAGATAATTAAGAAATTAATTGAAGTTCTAGAAGAATTAAAAAAATCAACCAAAGATGATTTGATTTTAAAAAACGAAGAAAATGTAGAAGATGAAATTGAAACTTCTAAAATAGTTATAAAAAGTCCTATAGTTGGAACCGCTTATATAGCTCCCGAACCAGGGGCTAAACCATTTGTTACTACGGGTAAAAAAATCAAAAAAGGGGATACTGTTATGATAATTGAAGCTATGAAAACAATGAATCATGTTCCTTCTACTTTTGATGGTACAGTCAAAAAAGTTTGTGTCGAAGACGGTCAACCAGTTGAATATGATCAAACTCTCATTATCCTTGATTAATGTTTAAAAAAATACTTATAGCCAATCGTGGAGAAATTGCTGTAAGAATAATTAGGGCCTGTAAAGAATGGGGAATACAAACAGTTGCTGTACATTCAGATGTAGATAAAAATAGTATGCATGTAAGATTAGCTGATGAAAGTGTTTGTATAGGACCACACCAACCTGCAAATAGTTACTTGAATATTCCTTCTTTAATGTCAGCTATAGAGCTTACAAAGTCAGATGCTGTTCATCCCGGATATGGTTTTCTCTCTGAAAATTCAAATTTTGCAAAAATTTTAGAGGAAAATAATATTAAATTTATTGGCCCATCTTCAAAAATTATTAAAATGATGGGAGATAAAATTCAAGCAAAAAAAATTGCAAAAGAATATGGGCTTCCAGTCATAGAAGGTTCGGAAGGAGGTGTTTCAAATTTAGATGAAGCAAAAAAAATAGCTAAAAAAATAAATTTTCCTATATTAATAAAAGCTGCTGGTGGTGGTGGTGGGAAAGGTATGAAAATTGTTAAAAGTGAAAAAGATTTTGAAATATCTTTCACTTCTGCGAAAACAGAAGCAATGAAATATTTTGGAAACGATGAAGTATATATTGAAAAATTTTTTCAAAATCCTAGACATATAGAAGTACAAATACTATCTGGAAAAAATAGAACTGTACATTTACATGAAAGAGATTGTTCAGTACAAAGAAGGCACCAAAAGTTAATAGAAGAAACACCTAGTCCAGTTTTGGATGATAAAATTAGAAAAGATTTGTTTGAAAAGACAGTGAATATGGTATCTCAAATAGGTTATGAAGGTGCGGGAACGGTAGAATTTATTTATGAAAACAAAAAATTTTATTTTCTTGAAATGAACACAAGAGTTCAAGTTGAACATCCTGTAACTGAGATGGTAACTGGCATAGATATCATTAAAGAACAAATTTGGATAGCTCACACAGGAAATACTGCTTTAAAACAAAGTGATATAAATCCAAGAGGTCACGCAATAGAGTGTCGAATAAATGCTGAAGATGCAAGTAAAAATTTTCAACCATCTCCAGGTATAATATCAATGTGTCATCAGCCGTCTGGGTTTCGAACTAGAGTAGATGGTTCGATTTATCAAGGTTATAAAGTAACTCCTTACTATGATAGTATGATTTGCAAATTAATATGCCAAGGAAGAAATAGAACTGAAGCTATTCAAAGAATGCTTAGATCTCTAGACGAATTTGTGATTGAAGGTATAACTACAACTATAGAGCTTCATAAAAAATTACTAAGTCATGATAAATTTATTAAATCAGATTTTAATGTAAGTTGGCTAGACTCTGATAAAATAATTTAATAGCATTTAGTAAGCCAAATATCATAAACTGGATGATCAAATGGTTTAATTGTTGGACCAGATGAAAATGTCCATCCATTAAATACAAATACTTCATCATTACTTTTATTATTTAAATCCTTAACTTGTAAATAGGCCGTTATTTCAGGATTATCATCGAATTTTGAGTTTTTACATTTTAAAAACTTAATTAAAAGATTTTTGATTTTTTTTTCCTCTCCAATTTTCATAGTAAGAAAGTCATTTTTAGAACTTACTTTATCTAAAATTTTAATATCAATTAATTTACCTTCTAAAATTTCAGAATTTTCCACAGAGTTTAAATTCGAAAAATATGAAAAAAATATCAAAATAACTAAAAAATTAATTATTCCAGCTTTTATATTTTTTTTTAATTTCATTATTTTTTTTATTTGGATGATAATAGTCTTTAGTTCCTGTTTGGTTGGGCTTGTGCGGTTTCTGCCAACTGTATTTTTTTAAATCGTGAACGTTTTCAATTTTATTTGAAGTAAAATGGATCCAAGAGTACCATTCATTTGGTATCTTAGATGCATCAATTTCCCCTTTATAAATTACCCATCTTTTTCCGGTTCTGCTTTGATAATATTTATTACCTAAAGAGTCACTACCAACTAATTTTCCAAAAAAAAATGTTTGTAATTTAGTACCAATAGTTTCCTGATTCCACCAAACAAAAATTTTTTTTATAAATGTCAACATAAAAATTTATTATTTATTTCAATTGTGAATTGAATAAAATAAATTAGACTAAATTAATAATTTGTATATACATTATTTACCTTAAGACTCAAAAAATTTAAATTTAAGGAAAACATGGCAAAATATTTAGTAGAAACCTATTATACATGCAGTTTTAAGGTCAATCATTATTTAGATGATGTAAATGAAAAAGAATTAGCAGACCTAGAAAAGCGTGACGATGGTAAATTTGAGATATTGGATATAAAGCTAGATAATAGAAAAACAAAAAGTTTAGATTCTTTAAATAACCAAAAAAATGAAGTTAAAGAAATTGATATAGTGAACGAAAATACTGCAACAAAAGTTAATGCTAAAGAAAATACAAAAATTTTTGCTAAAAAAATTACTGATGGAGTAAGCAAAAGATTTGGCATGCCCGATAGAAGAAAAGGTTATATTCAAAAAGCATCTATAGGAAATCATAAAGTTTATCTTCATACTGGAGAATATGAAGATGGTAAAATTGGGGAAATTTTTATTGATACCAGCAAAGAAGGAGAGTTAGTTAAAGCTTTAATGAATAATTTTGCAATAGCCATATCACTTGGTCTTCAATATGGAGTTCCGCTAGATGAATTTATAAATGCTTATGTAGATACAAAGTTTGAACCTTCTGGAAAAGTTACTGGAAATGATAGAATATTAACCGCTTCCTCTATATTAGATTATATATTTAGGGAATTAGCTATATCTTATCAAAATAGAGAGGACCTTGCTCACACTCCATCAATTGGAAATCAAGATAAATTTAATTCAGAAGAAGAAACAAATTCTGATGATCAAAATCAATTTTTAAAAATAGTAAAAGATATAACAAGTAAAGGTTTTGTGAGAAATAATTATAAAAAAAATTTAGTTGATTTATCTGATATAAAAATAAATTTGAAAGGCAAAAAATAAGTAATTATTTTTTCTTTAATAATAAGTTTAATTCTTTTAATTGCTCTTGATCAACTTCAGATGGGGCATTCATCATTAAGTCTTGAGCATTCTGATTCATTGGAAACATTGTCACCTCCCTTATATTTTTTTCTTCAGCCAATAACATAACAATTCTATCAATACCCGGGGCGATACCTCCATGTGGTGGAGCACCATAGCTTAAAGCATTTATCATACCACCAAATTTATCATCTACTTGTTTTTTACTATATCCTGCTATGGAAAATAACTTATACATTAATTCAGGAACATGATTCCTAATTGCGCCAGAGGATAATTCTATCCCATTACAAACGATATCATATTGATAAGCTTTAATACTTAAAGGTTTATCAAAATTTATTTTTTTTATGTCACCTTGCGGCATTGAGAATGGATTATGACTAAATTTAATTTTTTTTGATAACTCATCCAATTCGAACAATGGATAATCAACTACCCAGCAAAATGCGAAATTATTATAATCTATTAAATTTAAATCTTTTGCAATTTTATCTCGGGCTAAAGCAGAGATTTTTTGTACTTCATTAATTTTATCACATGCAAAAAACATACTATCACCAACTTTTGCAGAAGTAATTTTCATGATTTCTTTAAGGGATTCCTCAGAAAAAAATTTTCCTACAGGTCCTTTTGCAGATATTTTTTCTTCTTTTTCTATTGTAAAATAAGCCATGCCTGATGCTCCTTGTTCCTTTGCCCATTTATCAATGTTGTCGAAAAAACTTCTAGGCATATCTTTTGTATTTTTAGTAAGAATCGATCTAACTTTAGATCCTGCACTTACTAATTTCTTAAAAATATCTAATTTAACATCTTCACGATTAAAAATTTCAGTTAAATCATAAATTAGTAGTGGATTTCTTAAATCTGGCTTGTCTGTTCCATATTTTTGCATAGCTTCTTTATAGGTAATTCTTGGAAATTTTTCATATAATAGTTTCTTTGATGAAAATTTTTTAAATAAGCTTATAAAAAGTTGCTCAACAATCTTAAAAATATCTTCTTGTTCAACAAAAGACATTTCTAGATCAAGTTGATAAAATTCTCCTGGGCTACGATCTGCTCTGGCATCTTCATCTCTAAAACATGGGGCTATTTGAAAGTATTTATCAAAACCTGAAACCATAACCAATTGTTTAAATTGTTGAGGAGCTTGTGGTAGTGCGTAAAATTTTCCTGGGTTTAATCTACTAGGTACCAAAAAATCTCTAGCTCCCTCTGGGCTTGAAGAAGTTAATATTGGAGTTTGAAATTCTAAAAATCCCAACTCAGTCATTTTATTTCTTATAAATGAAATAACTTTCGATCTTAAAATAATATTTTCGTGAATTTTTTTTCTTCTAAGGTCTAAAAATCTATACTTAAGTCTAATTTCTTCAGCATATTCTTGTTCACTAAATACAGGCATAGGCAATTCTTTGCAGTGACCCAATATTTCAAATGAAATAATATTTATCTCTATATCTCCTGTTTTTAAATCTTTATTAATAGTTTCTTTACTTCTCTCAAGGACTTTTCCATTTATTTGTATGACACTTTCAAGCTGAATTTTTTCTAAATCTTTAAAAAATTTATTTTTTTTATCAACAACACATTGCGTTACTCCGTAATTATCTCTTAAATCTAAAAATAGCAGGTTACCATGGTCACGTTTTTTATTAATCCATCCTGATAGAGAAATATTCTGATCTTTATTTTTTTTTGTAAGCTCTCCACAATTATGCGTTCTATATTTATTCAATTTTATACCTTTAGTACTTCATTAATTATTTTAAAATCTATTGATTTTTTTTTTTTTAAACTAATCTCGTCAATTTTATATATGAATTCAAATATTTTGTCATATGATCTATCAACTTTTTTAATTATAAAATTAATCAATTTTTTATCAATAACGATTTGACGATCAGAAAAGTTTTTTAAAATCAAAGCGAACATTAATTCATCATCGGGTTTTTCTATTGTTGCTACTAAACAATTTTTAGTCCTTGATTTTAGGTCTTCTAACTTAAAATTCATTTTCGCAATCGGTATTCTCGAATTAATGATTAAATATTTATTATCTTGGTCAATAATATTAAATAGTGAATAAATTAACTTTTCGTTTATATTTTCTTCAAAATTTTCTAATATAATATTTTCATATATTTTAATTTCTTTCAGATTTTCATTTACAAAAGTCCTAGTATCAATTTTTATACCTTTAAATTTTTTTAAAAAAATATCACTTAAATGAGATTTTCCTGAATATTTTTCACCACATATATTTAAAATATTTTTTTCCCATTTTGGCCAGTTATCTATTAGTTTATATGCATAAAAATTGCACTTGCTGACATAAAAGTCTTCGTCTTTAAAATTTTCTTTATAATCAAAATTTAATAATAATTGATTTAAATCTTTCATTGAATTTCCCAAAGCTGATTTTGGCTCATAATTATAACATCTTTAATTTTTAAGTCATTCAAGAATTGGTTTGGAGATCCATTGTAAATTATTTTATAAAAAATCCTTTGATTATTAATTTTTGAAACATCGTAAGTTGAAACTAAATCTATATTATCCAAAGCATTTTCAAATTTTTTTATTTTCTGGTGTTCTTTTGAATTTATTGAGATTGTCAGAGGTAATTTAATTGAGGTATTTATTCTATTAATACTTTTCCAATAATTTTCATACGATATCTTTAGATTATTAATAACTTTAAAAAGTTCTTCTCTATTAGATAGATTAATATTATTAAAAGTTGTATTATAGATTTTATTATCTTTGTGAAATTGAATTTTTGATAATACTCTTAAATTATCTTTATTTTTATATATTATAGTTATTATAAAATCATTAATATCATATTTTTTAATAATTTCCTTAAAATTATAATCTTCTATAGACTTACTATTTTTTAAAAGAAGATTTATGTCTTCAATATCTTCATTTGGTAATAAATAATTTAATAAATGAAATTTTTTAATATTTTCGTTCCAGTTATTATAAAATATATTTTTATTGAATAAAAAAATTTTGTCTTTTTGCAAGTCAACCAAAATAGGCAAAAGTAATAATTTTTTTTCCTGTGGGATAGATGGAAAAATATTATTTTTTTCCATGAAATCTAAAGTATTTTTTTTATTAAAATTTACGTCAAAATTTACATAATAATTGTTGCTTACAAACCTTTCATTGCTCATTCTAAAAGAATCAATCAATCCCTTTATTGTTTTTAATTTTGTATTTTCTATTTTTTTCTTATCACCTGAAGTTGTAATTTTAGATATCAATTGATTAAAAGCTTGCTTGAAACCTTTATCTATAACTTTTTCTTTATTAAAATTTAATTCAAAAGGCTCGGATATCTCTAGGTCTGATACTATAAATGAATTTGCGGCTGAAGGTGTGAATAAAATAATATTTGTGAATAGAATGTAGGAAAAAAAATATATATATACTTTAATTAAGCTGTTTAATTTTTTTTTAATTTGCATATTTAATAATAATGAAAAAATCTAAATTTACATACAAAAAGAGTGGTGTAAGCATAAATGCTGCAGATACTTTTGTTAAATTTATATCTTCTATTTCAGCAAAAAATAAAGGCAATAAAAAGTTTAAAAATATTGGTGGTTTTGGCTCAGTTTCAGACATTCCTAAAAATTTTAAACACCCAAAAATTGTGGCTAGTACTGACGGAGTTGGTACTAAAATTGAAATAGCCAATATATTAAGAAAATATGACACAATTGGCATTGATCTGGTTGCAATGAGCGTAAATGATTTAATTGTACAGGGCGCTAAGCCTCTAATATTTTTGGATTACATTTCTATAAATAAAATCGAACTAAAAAAACTCAAATCAATTGTCAAAGGTATTATGAAAGGTTGTAAAATTTCAGATTGTGAGCTTGTTGGAGGGGAAACTGCTGAAATGCCAGGCACCTATGAGAAAGGTAAGTTCGATATAGCTGGATTTTCAGTAGGTATTGTAGATCAAAAAAAAATATTAAATAAAAAAAAAATAAAAAAAGGAAATTTAATATTGGGTGTTCCCTCATCAGGAATGCACTCCAATGGTTATTCTTTAGTAAGAATGATTTTGGATAAAAAAAAAAATTAATTTAAATAAAACTAAATTTCTCAAAAAAGAATTAATAAAACCTACAAAAATTTATGTTAAAGAAATTTTAAATTTGACAAAAAATAATCTTATAAATGGATGTGCAAATATAACGGGTGGTGGAATAGAAGATAATATTAAAAGGATCATACCTAATGGATTAACAGCAAATATAAATCTGAATAAAATTAAAACAAAAAAAATTTTTACTTGGATTAAAGAAAAAAATTTAGATGATAAAGAAATGCTTAAAACATTTAATTGTGGAGTAGGATTCTGTTTGATCGTTGAACCTAAAAATTTTAATAAAATAAAAAAATTTTTTAGCAATGAATACAAACCTTATATAATTGGAAAAATTATTTCTGGTAAAAATAAAATTAAATTAAATGAAAAAATTCATTGGTACTAAAAAAATTAAAACTGCAGTATTTATTTCAGGAAAAGGCAGTAATCTTAGAAATTTAATAAAATTTTCTAAGACTAAGATATCTCCTATTTCAATAGTGTTAATAATTTCAAATACCAAAAAAGCAAAAGGTTTAAAATATTCTAATAAGTATAATATTAAAAAAAAAATCATAAATTTTACAAATAGTAAATTTTTTGAAAAAAATTTCATAAATTTTTTAAATAAAAAAAAAATAAAACTAATTTGCCTTGCTGGATATATGAAAATTCTTTCTAGCGATTTTATAAAAAATTTTAATGGTAAAATAATCAATATTCATCCATCTTTACTACCTAAATATAAAGGAATAAATACTCACAAAAAGGCAATAAATAACAATGAAAAATTTTCTGGTTGCACGGTTCACTATGTATCTTCAAAACTTGACTCAGGTAGAATAATTATGCAGAAAAAAATAAAGATATCTAAAAAAGAAACACACAAATCTTTGGCAAAAAAAGTTCTTAAAAAAGAACATGAATTATACCCGGCAGCTATAATGAAAATTTTTAGTTAGCTTTCAAAAAAAAAATTTATTTCTGTTTTTGCATTTTCTGGACTATCAGATCCATGAACAGAATTTTTATCGATAGAAATACCGTATTTTTTTCTAATTGTACCATCTTTTGCATCATTAGGGTTAGTCGCCCCCATTAACTCTCTATTTTTGGCTATTGCATTTTCTTTTTCAAGTATCATAACAATAATAGGTCCTGAAGATAAATAGTTGCACAAATCATTATAAAATGGCTTAGTCTCATGAACTTTATAAAAAAGTTCTGCTTCGGATTTAGTTAATTGAATTTTTTTTTCCTTAAGAATATTAAAACCATTTTTTACAAAAATTTCTTTGATTTCATTTCCGATATTTCTTTCTACCGCATCTGGTTTAATAATAGATAAAGTTTGTTCAATACTACTCATAATTATCTTCTACAAATCTATTTAACAGTCTTACTCCATAACCTGTA
>MDTB01182659.1_pt1 | contig 15837 bp, 14 predicted proteins | sample 811161 | NCBI WGS metagenome assembly MDTB01 (sample SAMN05326650, study PRJNA326480) | marine metagenome | isolation source: seawater | place: Mediterranean Sea | collected 2009 | reverse complement strand
CTGGATGTGGAAGCGCAGTAATGCGTGCAGCTGACCAGTACTAATAGCTCAATTGGCTTGATTTATGCACTGAAAAAAATTTTTGATTTAAAATATAATATATTGATAAAACATTTTTTGAAAAATACTTTTTTGTAAACTGATCAGAGTGTATTTTTTTCATTTTACAATTTCATAGATCATTTTATTAAATTAATATAAATTCAACTGTAATAACTTACATGCTTTTTAATTCTAAAGAATTTATATTAATTTTTTTTCCGCTTGTTCTTTTAGGGTATTACTTATTACCAAAAATTTTCAAAAACTTTTCAAATGTTTATTGGCTTTTAGCAGCTTCAATAATATTTTATAGTTATTGGAATTATAAATTTATTTTACTATTACTATTATCTGCTAGTGTAAATTATTCTATAGGGAGTTCTTTAAAAAAAAATAAAAAAAATAATCTTTTAATTTTAGGTATCTTATTTAATTTATTTATTTTAGGATATTTTAAATATAGAAACTTTTTTGTTGAAAATATTAATTTTTTATTTTCACAAGATCTATCTCTAGCTAATTTAATATTACCTTTAGGAATTTCATTTTTTACTTTTCAGCAAATTGCTTATTTAGTTGATATGAAAAATCAAACAAATATCTCAAAAGATAATTTTTTAAAATTTTTTTTATTTTTATCCTTTTTCCCACAATTAATCGCTGGTCCAATTGTAAAACATCGAAATATTCTGCCTCAGCTTAATTCAAAAAGCATACTAAAATTGAATTATAGAAATATATCTATTGGATTAAGTATTTTTTGTATAGGATTATTTAAAAAAACTTTTATTGCTGATAATTTAGGTCTAATTTCAGATCCAATTTTTTATGCTTCGGAAAACTTAGTTAGCATATCTTTCTTTGAAGCATGGGTAGGAACTATTGCTTATAGTTTTCAAATCTATTTTGATTTTTCTGCTTATTCAGAAATGGCAATAGGATTAGCTTTATTATTTAATATAAAACTTCCATTTAATTTTACTTCCCCATATAAATCTAAGAATATATCAATTTTCTGGCGTAATTGGCATATTACCTTATCTTCTTTCTTGAGGGATTACTTTTTTTTTCCAATCAAATATTATTTAGTTCAACTTTCCTATTCTAAAAAAAACTTGCTTGTTAATACAGATTTATTCTCTAATTACTTTCCGATTATTCTTACTTTTTTAATGATTGGAATTTGGCATGGAGCTGGATGGAATTTTGTAATTTTTGGTTTATTGCATGGTTTAGGAATTATTATAGTAGAAATTTTAAACAAAGCTCAAATTTCTTTTAATAAAAGCTCCAAATATTTAAGCTATATACTCACTTTTTTATTTGTCTCTTTATGTTGGGTTTTATTTAGATCAGAAACAATTGCTGGTGCTTTGAACCTGTATTATTCATTATTTGGACTTAATTTTTTTGAACATGAAAGTTTTTTTCCCAATAAATTAATACCAACAAGTGGAAAGATAACATCACTAATTTTAATTGGAACATCTATTATTTGTTTTTTAACACCAAATATTAAAGAAATTTTCTTTTCTAACAAAAATATGAGCTTAAAAATATTTAGTTGGAGTCCTAATCTTTATTGGATGATTTATTGTGCTTCATTATTTGTTGTAGGTTTTCTTTATATAGATAAAACAATTAAATTTTTATATTTTGCTTTCTAATGAAATTATTTAAGAAATATACTTTTAAGTTAATTGTTCTTATCTTTATTTTTTTTAATGCAATTGTTTTCATCAATTATTTTATTGATCCATTGAACATTTATGGAAAAAAAAAAGATAAGAATGAAATATCAAAAATTCTTTTAAAAACAGAATATGGCATTTCTTTTTATAAAGTTCCTTTCAATCTCAGAGATTTAAAAATAAGCTTAATTAAACATGCTAAAGATTTTGATTGTATTGTTATAGGAAGTAGCAAGATACAGTCGATTAGTAGTTTAACAAAAACATCACCGAAAAATTTTAATTGTAAGAAAATTTTAAATCTATTTGTTGAAGTGGCTACTATTGAGGATATATTTATTTTTTCTTACTTTTTGATAGATAACAACGACCTATTAGATAAAAAAATTTTTTTAAACATAGATCCATGGACTTTCAATTATAACCGAAATAATAGATGGAAACGTTATGAAACTTATTTTCATTTAATGCAAAAAAAAATAAATTTTGATTATTCTGAGGAGACATTTATTAGTAATTTTTACAATAAAACTTTTGAATTAATTAATATAATCAACTTAGAATATTTCTTTTTATCAATACAAAGCTTAAAAAATGAAAATAAAATAATTCCAGTAGAAAAATTTGATTTAACAAAAGGATATAAAACTCGAGTAGTTTTACCAGACGGAAGCTATTTGTATCCAAGCTCTTTTAACAAAAAAAAAAATAAATTTGAGAAATATAGTAATTATTACATTGTTGAAAATGTTTGGTATGATCAAAGGGCTGTAAATGATTTTATAGAATTGTTAAATTATTTAAATAACCAATATGAAATTCGTTTTATTTTAACACCTTATCATCACAATATTTGGAACAATTATCAACCAACAACTCAAGCAATGATCGAAACAGAAAATATTGTTAAAGACATTTCTAATATACTAAGTGTTGATATTGTTGGTTCATTTAATCCAGAAAAATTTAATTGTGATCCTAATGAATTTTATGATGAAATGCATGTTAGAAAGGAGTGTTTAATTAAAATTTATTAGTTATGCTTAAAAGTTTCTGGTTAAAAAAAACAAATTTACTAACATGGCAAAAATTACCAAAAAAAGCTTATTTAAAAAATGATGATAATAAATATTTATGGTTTCCTGATGGAAAAATGAATATTTATGAAAATTGTATTTTAAAATATATAGAGAATGGACTAAAAAATAAAATAGCGATCCATACAATTAGTAAGAAAAGAATAATTAAAAATTATACCTATATTCAGTTAGATAAATTAATTGATAATTTTATTCAAAATTTGCTCAAAAAGAATAAGAATAAAAAACTTAAAAGAATAATGATTCATTCTTCAGCAAATATTAACTCTGCAGTCTCTATGTTAGCTTTATCAAAATTAGGAATATTTTTTTCTGTCATATTTGAAGATCTTCCGCTGGAGGCTATAAAAAAAAGAATAGACTTGTTTAAGCCAAATTTAATAATTTCAAACACTTTATCGAACAAAGATTGTATGAAAAGTAAAGTTTTAAGTTTTGATCAATTACAAATAAAAAATAAAAAAATCGTTAAAAAAAAACTTAATTATTTCAAAGCGGATAGAGATTTTTTTACACTTTTTACATCAGGTTCAACAGGCATGCCTAAAGGCATAGTACATTCAATGGGAGGTTATTTATTGTATACAAAATTTACTTGTATAGAACAATTCGGTATGAACGATTCTTCCATTGTGCTAACAGCTTCTGATGCTGGATGGATAAATGGTCATACTTATGCATTGTTTGGCCCTTTATCTCTAGGAGCAACAACAGTTTTATTAGAATCACCCATGTTAGTCATTGATGAACTTTTTTTAATAAAATTGTTAAAATTACAAATTAATATTCTTTATCTTCCAGTTACTATCATCAGAATAATGAAGAAGTTATTTAGCAAAAAAAAAATAACAAATCATAAATTACAGACACTTGGGTCAATGGGTGAACCGCTTGCTCCATCAGTAGGATCTTGGATTACAAAAAAAATGAAAATGAATAAAAACTCAATAGTGAATACCTATTTTCAAACTGAAACTGCCGGAATAATTTCATCACCAAAATATTCAGAGGATTGCAAATCAAGACCTCATGGTTCAGTTGGGGACACTACTAACAAAATTATTAAATTGAACATAAAGTCAAACAAAAAACCTCAGGAAATTAAAATTTTAACTCCTTGGCCAGGTTTAATGAAAAGAGTTATCAATGGAGAAAATGAATGGAAAAAATACTGGGATAAAAATCAAAAATTTAGAATGTTTGATCTTGGGCAAATTAGAAAAAAAAATCTTTATATTCATGGAAGAGTAGATGATGTGATCAATATACGTGGGCACAGAATTGGTTCAGCTGAGGTTGAGTCTGTAATATTATCAAACAAAAATGTAAGCGAATGCTGCGCTATATCAATTTTTGACGAATTAGAAGGAAATAAATTTTTTATATTTGTAGTTTCAAAAAAAAATAATATTGAGATAGATATTAATAAGATAATTCAGTCTAATTTTGGATCATTTGCTCTACCAAAGAAGATCTATAAAGTAAAAGAACTTCCAAAAACAAGAAGTGGAAAATATTTAAGAAGATTGCTTAGAATTTTGGTAGAAAATCCAAATACAAAAAATTTAGGTGATATTTCAACAATTAATAATATAAAATCATTAGATAATTTGAAAAATGCCATCAAAAGTTCCTAATAACAAAAAAATTGAAAAACTTATTCAAATAATTTCAAAAGTTACAAAAATAAACAAAAATGAAATCAACTATGAGTCAAAATCCTCTAATTTTGAAAGATGGGATAGTTTGGTCAATGTAAACTTGATGATTGAAATAGAAAAAAAATATAAGGTTAAAATACCAACATCTATGTTTGAAAGTTTAAACAGTATAAAAAAAATATCAAAATTTTTGAATTTGTAACTTTAGTCAGGAATAATATTCACTTGATTTTTTAGTATTTTTCTTTTCCATCAAATGTTTTAGATATTAATAAAATTTTAATTGACAATTATACTTTTTGATATTTCGTTAATTATTTGCTTATCTTTATTTCCTATAAGTTGATGAAGTAATCTTAATCTTTTCTCAGCATTTTTTGTATTTGAAAAAATTTCAATTCTTTTATGCCATTCTCTAAAACTTTTTATCCCCGAAGCTTTTTTGATTATATTACTCCAAAATTTAGAACCCGAATAAGATCGTTCATCTAAAAATATTTTATGAATTAAATATAAAACATCATTTAAATTGGAATATGATAAATCATTAAAATTTTGATTTAATAATTTTTCATATTCTTCCTTATTTTTCCAAACGTTTGATAATTTAAAATTTTTATTAAAAAACGTTGAATAAGAACAAATAGTTTTAAAACCAAAATAAGACGCTTCTAACACAACAGTTCCATGATGAGAAATTAAGATAGTCCTCTTATCAATTTTCTTTAAAATTTCGTTATTAAAAACGGGTTTATTTAAAATATAAATATTTTTACTTTTAGAATATTTTTTTTCGAGAGCTGAAAAAATATTCTTATCCCATACATCTTGAATCCCAAAGTTCTTTCTGTAAAAATTTGGATGTGCTTTTACAATAACTTTCTTATTCATCTGTTCTAATTTATCTAAAGTAAAATTCAGCCATTGAAAAGTGTTTTCAAAACCATCAAAGCCATACCACAATTGACCATCAGTAAATGAATGAGCGTATATAATGTAATCATATAAATTGAAATCAATATTTTTAGATTTTTTGTAGCTTGTAAAATTCATCCAAGGTATAAAATTTTTTTTAGTAAACATTTTTTTTGCAAATTTATTTGTAAGATTTAAATTAATTTTTTTTTTTGAATTTTTTTTTAGTTTTAAAGACTCTTCATATTTTCTAAAAATAAGATTTTTGTTTTTTCTGAAATTTACTCCATATAAATTTGAGGGATAATTATTTGTAAAAATAATTTTTTTTTTTAATGAATAAAATGAGTATAGGACGCCATTAATATAACCACAGTGATCAATATATATAGCGTTGATTTTGTAAATCTTCTCATACTCTTTTGCAGAATAGATCAATTTTCCTGCATAATGCAAATTTTTAATAAAGATAAAATAAAATCTTATTTTTGATAGATAAGTTTCAAAATTTTTAAAAGTTTGTGCTAAAGCAAATCTTCCTATTTCTATATTTTCATAATTGATATTTGCTCTATCTTTTGAAAAAATTTGCCCGAATAATATAAGCTTTATTAGAAAAAAATAATATTTCAGAGATGGTTTTTTAATTGTATCAAAGTATAAAAATTCAAGTTTTTTGAGGTTTAAAACTTTTTTTGTTTTGTTCATAGACGCTAAAATAATATGTCTATAGGTAAATTGATTATAATGCCGAGTAGAAATAAACATATGTTAAATATAAATCTTGAATTTGTTCAATTTTTGAACATAATAATATTATAATCTATGATATAAAATTGCAATACTAATAATTTTTAAATAGAGTATTCAAATGCAAAGAAAATGTTTTTTTGGTCATAATAATTCAAAAAAAATTCTCTCAGAAAATTTAAAAATGTTTTCCTTTAGAGAAAAAAAACTTGATTTTAGTATTTGTAAGGAGTGTGGATTTATCTATCAAAGTAAAACTGTCACTCCAAAAGAAATGAGTAATTATTATGAGAAATCGATTGTCGCGGTTGATAATCTTTATAAACCGACGAGAGATAAGATAAAAAGTGTTAACAGACATATTAATGTTATAAAAGATGAAATAAGAAATTTTCCAAATTCAGTTTTAGAATTAAGTTGTTTGAATAGTTACGTGCTCAAAACTTTCAAAAAGAATGGATCAAAGATAATAGAGGGGCTTGAACCATCGAAAATTATTGCAGAGGGATTAAAAAAAAAAGAAAAAATAAAAATTCATAATACTTCAATTGAAAAATTTAATTTTAGAAGAAGTTATGATTTAATTGTATTAACACATGTTCTTGAGCATCTGTATGATCCACTAAAAGCATTAAAAAAGTGCTTTCAGAGTCAAAAAAATGATCAACATGTTTTACTTGAGGTTCCTCTTTTTGATAACATTGAGAGTTATCCAAATGGTACTTTTTTTTTAGAACATTTATCTTATTTCTCGGAAAATAACTTTTTGAAATTAATCCAACTTTCTGGTTATAAGACAATTTATATTTCTAAAACTTTCGAAAGTACTGTTTTACCATTTATAACAGTAGTTGCAAAAAAAGTTGATAACAAGAAAATTAAAAAAAAATTATGGTTTGGTGATTTTAAAGGATTCAAAAATTTAAAAATTCCCAATACAAAATATAATAAAATAATAAATAAAGATTTTACCAAACAATACGAAAATGCAAAAAAGTTCATAAGAATAAATAATTCTATTTGGAAAAAAATAAATCTTAAAATAAAAAAACTAGATAGGAAAAAACCAATATACATTTTTGGGGCTGGGTTTCATGCAAGTCAATTTTTATATTATACTGATGTTGAAAAATATTTTAAGATAGAAGGATTTATTGATAGTTCTAAAGCAAAAGAAGGATCTTACATTGGAAAATATGAAATTTTTAGCCCAACATCTGAAAAAATAAAAAAAAATTGCAATATTCTAATTTGCTCTAATTATTCAGAAAATGCCATATATATTTCGCTAAAAAAATTTAGATTAAAAGGTATTAAGACTTATAAAATTTATAACTAATTTAAGAAATTGAAAAATTATATTAATCAAAAATTACTAAATAGTAACCTAAAAAACTTAAGTTTTATTAAAAAAAACTTAAGTAAAAAAAATTTTAGCAAAAGTAATATTGAACAGTGTGATTTTTGGGAGGCTAAACTAGAGAATTCAAACTTTAAATTTTCAAAGATTAAAAACTGTATATTTACAGACACTAATTTAAAAAAGTCGAACTTTGGAAATTCACTTATTCGAAACTCGAATTTTTCACATTGTGATTTAAGTGGAGTTAATTTTTATAACACAAAAATTAAAAATGTAAATTTTAGAGATGCAACTTTTGACCAATTTACAGTCTGGCCTAAAAATTTTAACTTTAAAATTCATTCATTAAGAGAAAAATTGAATCCTAAAAAAAAAAAAAGAATATATAAAAATTCAAATATTTTAGAGAATAAGATTGTAAAAGCTTTAACCAAGGGACGCGGATACTATGTATTAAAAAATTATTTTGATGAAGGTAAAATTGTTAAAGCACAAAAGATTTTAAAAAAGATAGTTTTCAAAGACAAAAAAATTACTAAAAATCTTAGTTTATTTGAGAGAGATAAAAAATTTTCTCAAAAGTGGATTATTAACTTGCTGAATATTGACCCAGTTTTTTCTGAGTTAATACAGCCAAAAATTGCCATGAAAGTTTTCAAAAAAATTTTAGGTGAAAATTTTATCTGTGGTTTTTATGAAGCCAACTGTTTGCTGCCTGGAGCGAGGGGGCAGTTTCCTCATATAGATTATCCTTATAATTATAATTATGAATATGGGGAAAAGATACCGTTTACTACAAATGGGAACTTCCTATTTAATTGTCAAATACTTGTACCTTTAAATAAGATTGATAAATCAAATGGCTCTACGGCTTTTCTAGATTATAGTTATAAATATTCTAAATTTCCTAAAAAAGAAAATTTAAAAAAATATAAATTTAAACAAATATCTGCTCCTATTGGATCTATAGTTTTATTTAACGGATTAACATGGCATTCATCTATGCCAAACTATTCTTACACTAAAGAAAGGTATTGTACTTTAGGTCAATATATACCTCATTTCATTAAACCCATGATAGATATTAAATCTTCTACGAAGAAGTCTGTTTTAAAAAAAGATAAAGAATATTTAAAACAACTATTAGGTGTAAATCTTAAATTTCCACTAAAGAAAAAGTGATTAAAAAAACTTGCTTAGCTTGGATTGTGAATGGAAGTAATTATCAGGCAACTATTAAATCTAATAGTTATTTAATAAGTCATCTTAAAAAAAATTTTGAGAAAATTTATTTAATTAATTTTTACAAATTTAAAATTTTTAGAAAAAAAAATGAAACAGAAATTTCAAATGATATTAAAAAAATTGAAAATTTATATTACTTTTGCCCAGAAAATATTTTGCAATTAAAAGATTTTTTAAAGGATAAAAAAATTATTGGCATTTTAAATATAGGGAAAAAAATGAAAGATTTAAAAACACATATAATTTTAAACTTTTTTAACATTAAATTAATACAAGCTTCAAATGTCGGAAATATACAGTGGAGTCATAATCCTTCTCATAGTAAAAAATTTTTAGAGAAAATAGGATTAAAATTAGATAAAATTTTTTTTCCTAAATTGATTAATATTTTAAGTATTTTCAGATTAGTACCTAAGGTAGAAATTAGATTTATTACAAATAGATCTCTGATTGAAAATATAAAAAAAAGTCGACTAAAATATTTTCTTTATAAGTATAAACTTTTTCATTCTAAAGAATTGATATTAATAAACAGCAGAACATTTGATCATTTTTCAGCCTTAAGTGCGAATTTATCTGAGGATTACATTGTTTTGCTAGATAATAGACTTAATAATCCAGATGCTTTACAGGCTGGCAAAATAGATAAACAAAATATTTTTAATGATCATTACAAGGTACTAATAGAATTCTTAAAAAATTTAGAAAAAAAGTATAAAAAAAAAGTTATTATCTCTTTACATCCAGAAGATGATCTTAATTATAAAAAAAATTTTTTTTTAAATTATGAGGTTATAAAATTCAAAACTCCAGAATTAATATCAAAAGCCTTTTTAGTAATTTTTTTTGATTCGAGCGCTATTATTGATGCGATTTTTTTAAAAAAAAGAATAATATCACTAATTTCAAAACCGTTAGGAAATTTAGCACTTGATGGAAGCAACAAATATTTATCAGAGGTAGGAATCTATCAAACACTTTTAACTAAAAATTTAGATATAGAGCCAATTTTATCTGAAGTAGAAAAACGTATTTCTAATTATGAAAAATATATCTATAGGAATATTAATTCTAATGGACATGAAAAGGGTAGTGATAAAATAATACGCATAATAAAAAAAAGATTTTTTTAAGTTATATAATGTAATTCGTAATGAATATTTGTTCAAAATATGAACAATTAACTTTACTATTTTAAATTTAGATATTAATCTCTAAAAAATGACAAATAATCATGATAATCTGAATATACTAAGAAAGATAAATGAGAAAAAAAATGTTACCCAAAGAACAATGGCTAAAGACTTGGGCATCAGTCTTGGAAAATTAAATTATTGTTTAAAAGCTCTCAAAAATAAAGGATATGTAAAAATAAAAAATTTTCAAAATAATAAAGATAGATTCAATCCTCAATCAAAAAATAATTATTTTTATATATTAACTCCCAAAGGCTTGGCCCAAAAAACGAAACTTACAATAAATTTTATGAAAAAAAGGCTTGAAGAATACGATGAGCTTCAATTAGAAATTAAAAATCAATCTAAAAAATAATGTTTAAAAATAAATCAATTTTGATAACAGGTGGAACAGGTTCGTTTGGAAAAAATTTTACAAAGTTTTTATTAAAAAAATACAAACCAAAAAAAATTATCATTTATTCAAGAGATGAAATGAAGCAATTCGAAATGTCTCAAAAATATTCAACTAAGAAATATAAATGTTTACGATACTTTTTAGGTGACGTTAGAGATCTTGAAAGATTAACAATTGCATTAAGAGATGTAGATTATGTGATACATGCTGCAGCACTAAAGCAAGTTCCTGCTGCAGAGTACAACCCTATTGAGTGTATCAATACAAATATTATTGGTGCGCAAAATATAATTTTGGCCTCATTAAGAAATAATGTAAAAAAAGTTATTTCACTTTCAACTGATAAAGCAGTCAACCCAATAAATCTTTATGGGTCATCAAAATTATCCTCTGATAAATTAATAATATCGGGTAATACCTATGGAGGGTCGGAGGTAAAATTTTCTGTTGTGAGGTATGGAAATGTCATAGGATCTAGAGCATCAGTTGTTCCTTTTTTTAAAAAGTTAATAAATCAAAAATCAAACTTCTTACCAATTACTGATGTTTCTATGACTAGATTTTGGATTACAATCGATCAAGGAATTGATTTAGTTCACAAGGCTTTTATAAATATGATTGGAGGTGAAATATATGTGCCTAAAATTCCATCAATAAAAATTACTGATTTAGCATTATCTATGGCACCAAAATTAAAGCACAAAATTGTAGGGATAAGGCCAGGGGAAAAAATTCATGAGTTATTGACCTCTAAAGATGAATCAAGGAATGTAATTAGATTTAAAAATCACTATGTTATAACTCCAAATATAGAGTTTAAGTATGATAAGAAAAAATATTTGAGAAATAAACAAGGTGAGGCAGGAAAATTCGTAGAAAATAATTTTGAATATAATTCTGGGACAAACGAGAAATTTTTGAGTATTAAAGAAATTAAAAAATTAAATCAAAATAATTCAATAAATGATCCCTTACAGTCGTCAATTAATTGATAAAAACGACATAAAGAATATTACAAAAACTTTAAAAAGTAAGTTTGTTACAACAGGACCAAAAATTCCAGAGTTTGAAAAGAAATTAAAAAATTTTTTAGGGGCTAAATATTGTGTAGCAGTGAATTCAGCTACAAGTGCGTTACATATTGGTTGTATAGCCTTAGGGTTAAAAAGAAATGATTGGCTTTGGACTACCCCAATAAGTTTTGTTGCATCTGCAAATTGTGGTTTATATTGTGGAGCTAAAATTGATTTTGTAGATATTGACATAAGATCACACAATATGTGTGTAAAAAAGTTAACCAAAAAATTAGCAGACTCAAAAAAAAAGGGAACTCTACCTAAAATTTTAGTAACTGTAAATTTATCTGGTTATCCTTGTGATTTGAGAGAAATTAAAAGATTAAGTAAAATTTACAAATTTAAAATTTTAGAGGACTCATCTCATGCTTTGGGTGCAAAATATGGTGGAAATAAGATTGGTAATGGTAAATTTGCTGATATATCAGTATTCAGCTTCCATCCAGTAAAAATTATTACAACATTAGAAGGAGGTGCTGCAACAACAAATAATTATAAATATTCTAAAAGTATGGAAATGCTTCGGACTCATGGAATAACTAAAGACAAAAAATTCTTTACAAACAATATTAAAGACTTTTGGTACTATGAGCAGCAATTACTTGGTTACAATTATAGAATGAATGATATTGAGGCTACTCTTGGAATATCGCAGCTTAAAAAAATAAATAAATTTTATAGAAGAAGATTATATATTAAAAAGTTTTATGATAAAAACTTAAAAAATTTACCATTAGTGTTACCTATTAATGAAAAAAACAAAATTTCAAGTTTACATCTTTATATTATAAGATTGAAAAACCACTCTTTAAAGTCAAGAAATAAAATAATTTTTTCTCTTAGAAAGCTAGGAATAAGTGTAAATGTTCACTATATTCCTATTCATTTTCAGCCATACTTTAAAAAACTAGGATTTAAAAAGGGAATGTTTCCGGCGAGTGAAGAATATTTTAAAAGTGCAATAAGTTTACCCATCTACCCCGGTCTTAAAAATTTAGAATTGAAAAAGATACTTAGAATTTTAAAAGATTTATTGTAATGAATAATATATGCATCATTCCAGCAAGAGCTGAAAGTAAAAGAATTAAAAATAAAAATATAAAAAAATTTTTTGGAAAACCAATCATATATTGGTCTATAAAAGCTGCAATAGAAAGTAAATGTTTTTCTAAAGTTATAATATCTAGCGATAGTAAAAAAATTTTGAAAATAGCAAGTAGTTTTGGAGGTGAAAAAAACAATTTAAGGCCGAAAAATTTATCTAAAGATACTAGTTCAATGGATAGTGTTATAAAATATGAGATCTTGAAAGAAAATAAAAAAAGAAAAATTGATAATGTTTGTTGTATTATCGCTACTTCACCTCTAATTTCACCAAAAGATATTAAAAAATCTTTTAACATTTTAAAAAAAAAAAAAGTAGACTATGTTTTTTCAGCTTCAACTTATGATGCTCCAATACAAAGATATTTTTTTATAAATTCTAAGGGATTTCTTATTAGACGAAAAATGAGTGAACTTATGAAGGGTTCACAAGATTTAAAAAAAGCTTATCATGACGCTGGTCAATTTTATTGGGCCAGTTATAGGACTTTTTCATCTAAAATTAATATATATAATGGTAAATCTATTCCGTATTATATTCCAGGTTTTAAAAGTGTAGACATAAATAATCTTGAGGATTGGAAAAAAGCAGAGGCAATGTTTAAAATTTTCAAAAAATATTAATATTTATCATTAATAATTTTATCCATGATGTTTGTAATCAATGATTTGGATTTTCCCAAATAATCAATCTTATTTCTTAATAATTTTATCGACTTTCTATAATTATGAGTTTTTTTGACAAATTTTTTAATATATTTGTTCAATTCTTCGATATTTGAAGCTATTTCTCCAACTTTTTTTCTATCTTTAAAATGATTTAATCTTTTATATTTTTTCTCAAAAATATTTTCATTTTGAGAGTAAAAAATTACTGGATTGAATGTAAGAAAACTATAAGTGAATGCTGTAGAGGATAAATCTGTTATCATAAAGGCTGAATTTTTATAAGTTTTTGAATAATCTTCAGATACATCTATTATTACATCATTTAAAAAAGGAATTTCACTTAAAATATTTTCTTTAAATGAGGTCCTTGATTTATCTAAAAAGTACTCTCTATTTGCAGGGTGTGGACGAAATACAACTTTATGCTTAGTATTTTTTCTAATAATTTTTAAAATTTCATTTATTGAATTTATCATTGAATACTCTGGATAAGCATGAATATTAGCAGGTGCAATTAAGATAGTTTTTTTATTTCGAACTTTTAGTTTATCTAAGTAGTCGAGGCGTGGATAACCCGTAGAAATTATTCTGATATTTTTATCATTAATTTTGAAAATTTTTTTAAAACTTTTAACTACTTTTTTTGAGGATAAGAAAATATAATCATATTTTTTTAATCTTTGAATTGTACTTTTTTCATTTTTCTTACCAGTTAAAGGAGTGTCATATAATGAATGATGGATATATATTTTTTTTGTATTATTTGGGAATAAGTCACAGATATAATTACTTACAAATAGATCAGTATTTTTTAAGTATTTTATGAAAATTTCATTTAAAAAATAAAAATTCTTTAATCGTATCTTAAAGTGTTTGTGACCAAATATAATTAAATATTTTTTTTTAAGATCATTAAATAAATTATTTATATATTTTATATCTTTAAGAGTTAACTCTCTCCTTGGAAAATAAAAAAAGATTATTCTTTTTGAACTTTTTCTTATTAATCTATTAATTTCAACAAAGGAAACAAAAGATTTTATAAAATTGTAAGATTTTGAAATTATTTTAAACTCCATTAAATATGAAAAACATATTTCTTACTATTTTTTCTTTCAAAATTTGGTGGGAAGTTTTTTCTTTTGTCTTTAAAATGTTTTACGCGATGATTGCCGTCTTTTCTTTTATTAAAAGTAAGAAATAGCATTCTTCGTTTACTATTTGATAGGTTATTGGATGATCTATGTGGTGTATAATCATTAAAAATTATCAAATCACCTGGTTTAGTGTTTAATGGTGTCCAATTCATTTTATTTTCAAATCTTTTTGGCATCTCACTCCATCCTTCACCTATTAATCCAATTTTATCTTTTTTTTTCGCAAATTCTAATCTACCATTTTTTTTATTAGAGTAGTCGATAGAGATTACTATTGTTAAAAATGATTTAATTCCATACATGCCTTTCCATATGGTGGCATCTTGATGGGCTTTAAATCCTTTAGCACCAGGATTTTTAAAATTTATTTTATCTTTAAATAAAACTACATCTGATTTTACTATTTTTTTTAATTGTAATAAAATTTTTTTGTCTAATATAAAATTTTTTAACTTTTTATGATAATCAATAAAGTTTTCAATTCTAGTTGTTATATATTTTTTTTTATTTTTTAAAGATGGATCAAAATATTTCATCCACTTTCCCTTCACTTCTTTAAAATTTTCAATTTCATCCATCCATTCTACAAGTTTTTCTATGTCTTCTTTATTAAAAAAATTTTTACAGATTATAAAACCATTCTTATCGTATTCATTAATTTGTTTTTTACTTAAATTATATCTCATAGATTTTATGTTTGTTTTACTAGTGCGTTCTCTAATGAATCTTTACCGTATTTGTATTCAAATCTTTCAGGATCGTTTTGTTTAAGTAATAAATTAGCCTTCTTATTTGCTTCATTTACAAAATTTTCAAATTCATCAGGGCCAGAAAAACCATCCACCTTAACCAAAGAGGATCTAAAAAGCATATCATTCAAGTTTCTTCCATCCCACCAAAGGTTATTTTTTATTACATCTCTATAAATTGGTGTTCCAGGTAGGGGACTGAGTATTGCAAAAGAAAAGCTGTCAGCTCCACTATTCATAGCAAAGTCAATTGTTTGTTGAATTTCTTCGTAAGTTTCCCCTGGATAACCAATTATCCAAAAAGTATGTACCAACATACCTGCTTTTTTAGCATTTTCTATTGAAGGATAAATTGTTTCAAGAGGCAATCTTTTATTGATAATATTATCTAAAACTCTTTGAACACCACTTTCACAAGCTAATGTGATTTGATAACAACCAGAATCTGCCATAACTCTGTACATTTCATCTTGTTTTTTTAGATGATAATTAACTTTTGTTCCATTTGGTGTGCACCACGGTAATCCAATTTTTTCAAGTTCAGCACAAAGAGCAAATAAATTTTTTTTGTTTACTGTTATAGTATCATCGTCAAACTGAATTTCTCCAATCTTGTAATCTCTTACATCATTTCCAATTTCATCCATTATATGATCTGTTGTCCTCCATCTTGTATTATTTCCCCACATTTGAGGAGTTGAGCAAAAAGTACATTTTTCTGG
>MDTB01054600.1_pt1 | contig 15837 bp, 14 predicted proteins | sample 811161 | NCBI WGS metagenome assembly MDTB01 (sample SAMN05326650, study PRJNA326480) | marine metagenome | isolation source: seawater | place: Mediterranean Sea | collected 2009 | reverse complement strand
TTCAACTTTATTATAAAAAGTATTTTCTAAATCTCTTCCCTCTTGGCCAACAGTTGCATCCAAATAATCTGCTTCTATTCCACTCTTTCGAAGCGCTCCAATTATATATGCAGGACCTAAATTACCGTTAGGTTTAGCCCGATCAAAGATAGGCTTTTGAATTGCTGGCTCAATCATTAAGACTTTTAAATTTTTGCTATAAATTGTCATTTTATGAGAGTGAATTTTATATCAAAATTGAGTAATTTTTCAAATTAAAAATTTAGTTTAATAAATCAATGTTGTTTCGTAAAAAACTTGGGCTGATCTTTGGTAAATGGTTTTTAATTTTATCTCGACCTGTAGTTTTGAAATAAATTTTCCAAAACTCATCTTTTATTTTTACATCATCATCGTTAATTATTCTTTTTTCATTTTTTTCATTTATAATTTCTTCTGCCAGGTTATTAATATCCGAAATAGAATTTTCTATAAAAATTAAATTATTTTTTTCATAAATTTCAGAATTATAAGTATAAAGTGACTTATTGTTTAAAATTTCCTGAAGAGTTAATTTCTTATTTGTATTTAGAGATTTTATTCTTTTGAAAATAAATAACCAAGGATGTAAATTATTATTAAAATTCATAAAAAATCCTGGTTCGCTATACAAAAACATAGGAGACCAATTAACTCCATAACAAGGTCTTAAAAAGGATAGTACAATAGATTTTACTCCTGAATCTCCTCCAAAGTAAAAATCGCAATTTGAAAGTAAAAAAATATCTAAAAAATCAGTCTTCTTTTTATTAAAGGCATAATCAATAATTCTGTTTTTATAATTATTTGATGTAAATTTTTCTGTTTGATTTTTTCCCATTCTAAAAACATAATAGTTGTTTTTGGCGAAAAACTCTGCGGCGTCTTTCATGCTTTGTACCGAAAAATTTCTATAATTGTGATAAGAGAAATTAATTTTATTTTTAGATAAAAATTGACTATCTCGGTTATGAATGCAAACCCATTTATCATTTTCATTTAGGCCAAATTTTTTTAATAACTCCTTACCTTTTAAAACTTCTTGTTCAGAAAATTTAAAACTACTTTTTGAATAATTAATGTTTTTTTCAGTTTGAAGTAAAATATCTAGACTCCAATTGGGTTCTAAAAATAAATTTTTTTGTTTTTTCCAAAATATTGATGACTTTTTTAAGTATACAAAAAACCAATTGAATTTATTTATTGGAATAACTCTTTTGACCATCTTTTTTAATTGCGAGTTACAAGAATTTAAGCTTGAAAAAAATAGATAATTGCTTAAATCAACGTTTTTTTTTTTTGATAGATATAAAGCACCTTCTATTTGATAAAAACAATGGCCAAATCTTGAAAAATCTATTTCAATATAATTTTTCTTTTTAAATTTACTTATTCTTCCAATCATAAAAAAAATAGGTAAAGCAAATAAATAAAAAAAACTTTTTAAGCTTTTTAAAAAAAACTTATGCATTTTCAATTATATAAGAGTAAATTTTTAACTAGGTATTTTTTGTATTACTTTAATTTTTTCTAATCTTTTTTGATATGAAGAATTAATTGGATCAAATTTATCAAATACATTCGCTATTTGCGGTGCGAAATGTGAACCGATTTCAGTTAACAATAGCTCTTTATCATTAATTTCTACCAATCCGTCTTTCACATGTTCGCTTAAATGCTTTAAATTTTCTTCAAAATAATTGGAAAAATCTATTTCATATTTATTCTTTATTTCTTCATAGTTAATTTTAAAATATGTTCTCACATCATTCATTATATGTCTTCTAACTTTATCGTCTTGAGTACATTTATACCCTCTATAAATTGGAAGTTTATTTTCATCTAAACATTTTTGATAAAGATCTAAAGAATAATAGTTTTGAGAGTAATAATCATCTCCTAGTACACCTTGTCCAGAACTGCCGACGGCAATAAAATTATTAGCTTCTCCCTTCATAACACCTAAAGAATTGAATAAAGCTTTTTTTTCTTTCATTGCGTTGTCAATTGGATCATTTGGCAAAACGTAAGTTTCAAAGCCCGCCCTTTTGTAACCTGCTTTTTCCAGCCTACTGGTAACTATTTTAAATAATTCTTTTCTGTCTAAAAAATCTGGAAGTGGGCCATCATTGACCATTCTAATTTGATACTTTCTAACCCAAGGTTTATATGCCAATAGCATTGGTTGAATTTGAGGAGGTTTTAAACTAATTACTTTATCCATTGTTTTGTTTATAGTATCTGCAGTTTGGCCTGGTAAACCAACTAACAAATCAAAATTAAAAGTATTAAAAGTCTTTCTCACTTTATCTGTTAGTAAACTGTTGAATAATTCAACTGGTTGCACACGATTAATTCTTTTTTGAACTTCTAAATCAAATTCTTGTACTCCAAAAGACAATCTATTCACTCCACACTCGTGATAATAAAGAAGTTTTTTTTCGTCTACTCTTCTCGGATCAATTTCCACTGTAAAATCACCTAACTTATTAAAATCGAATTTACTTTTTAATTTTTCAACCAGTTTGCCAAAATCTTCATTATTGTAATAAGTTGGTGAACCTCCACCAAAATAGATTTCTTTCACATTAAGATTAATCTTTTTCTTTTTAAAAAAATCAAATAATAAATCTATTTCTTTAAAAAGGTAATTATATAAATAATTTTTAACGTTTTCGTAATTTTTTGTAATTTCCTTACTGCATAAGCAAAAGTAACAAAGTTGTTCGCAAAAAGGAGTGTGAACATAAAAAAGAATAGGCTTGTCTTCATTCTTTCCAATCCAGTCAACTAGTGAGTCCTTATATTCTTTATCATTAAATTTATAATCCCAATTATTTTTTGTTGGATACTCAGAATAATTAAAAACTAATTCTTGGTGATATTTTTTAATTAGATTAGCATTTAATTCTATTTTGCTCATAATTGTTTAATTTTGAATATAACTACTATTTATTATCGATATATGCAAGTTCATTACTTAGCTATTTTATATTGAAATAAATTTTTAATTAAATTTATTTTTTTTATTATTTCTTCAGAAGTAATTTCAACATTTCCATCTTTTTCGCATTCACACGCTGCAGCTAAAGATCCTATAATACTTGAGGCCAATAACGATTTTGTTTTTACTATCGAAAGAGATGAATAAGCTAAAAGTGCATCTCCTGTTCCATTAGTATCAATTATTTTGCTTGCAAAAGATGGTAAAGCAAAAGCTTTGGTTTTATCTTTTTCTTTATTTTTTTTACTTGCGCTTCTATTAACTGAAACTATTCCTCTCTCTCCAAGTTTAAGGATTAAATTTTTAAATTTTGTTTTTTCAGCTAGTTCTCTAGACAAATTACTAATACTAGAGTCTTGATCAGCTAAAGAAAAACGTGCCTCTCTTTCATTAGGAGTAATCAAATCAAAATCTTTAAAATCTGTAATATTTCCCCATCTTGTTGCAACTTGACTGTCAGCAACTTTAAAAACTTTGCTTTTGACTGCTTTAGTAAATTCAATAATACTATTTTTGTTAAAAATTCCGTGTCTAAAATCACTAAAAATTACAAGATCACAGTTATATTTCTTAATAGAACTTACAATCTTTTTAGAAATACTCTGAGATATCGGATGATTATCAACTGTGTCGATTTTTAATAATTTATATACCCCTGATAAAATTGCATTTTTATGAGTAGTGGGCCTAGTTTTGTCTATAATAAAGTTAGAGATAATCTTTTTTTTTTTAACATCTTTTTGAACGAAGGTTTTTAATTCATCATCTCCTAAAACACTTGTAAAGACAACTTTGGCACCAGCTGCCTTTAAATGTTTTGCAACAATTCCTGCTCCACCCACATAATCATTTCTTTCTTGGTATAAAACACTAGCAGTTGGGGTTTTGGTATTACCTCCAATTAAATTTGTCCTAGTGTAAGAGTCAACTATTGTGTCGCCAATTACGTGAACTGATAATGTTTTTAATTTTTTTATTGTATCTTTCAAAAATTCAAAGCTCATATTATTTACGCTCATTAAATCCATTAGTTTTTCATTCTCAATTTTTGGCTGGGAAAGCTTTAGAAGTTTTGTAGAAGAGTAAACAACATCTCCTGGTGTAAAAATCATTTCACCACCGTAAGCGTTAACTATATTAGCTTCTTCGATAGTTGCGGGAGGTAAATTTCCTGCAGAATATTCGAATCCTTTAGCAAAGTAATCTGGTTTGAGTATTGATAAATTTTTTAAAGGTTTTTTATTGTGATCAATTATCACATAATCAACCATTTCAAATGCAGCAAGATTCAATGCCCTTAAATTTTGTGGAACAAAAGGCCTATACATTCCTTTTTCCACATATTTGTCTGCGGTGATACTCACTGCCAAAATATCTGCTTTAGTTTTTGCATAAGTTAAATGTCTAACATGTCCTGGATGAACTACGTCAAAATTTCCATGACAAAGAATAAATTTTCTTTTTCTTGGAAACTTTCCAACAATTTTTTTTAGTTTTTTTATGTTGATTATTTTTTTTGAGTATTTTGCTGGAATAATAGATGTCATTTTACTTTGATAAATATTTAAACCAAATTTTAGTTGCTTTACTAATTTTATTAGGAGTCCATAAAGGTGCATTCTTCCAATTATTAATCTCTTTCATCATTTTTGAAATACCTTCATTAAAGGATATTGTTGGCTTCCACTTTAGTTTTCTTTTAATTTTTTGTATATTTGCTTTTGATACTCTTGGTTCTCCAGGTCTGTCTGGAATCTTAATTTGTCTACCTCCAATAAGTTTTGCTAAAGTATTTACAGTTTGTGGATTCCCTGTTCCAACGTTGTAAACCTCACCATTTGATTTGGTTTCTGCTGCTGCTAAGAAAGCTTTTGCCACATCAGTAACATGAACAAAATCTCTGGACTGTTTTCCATTTCCAACTATCGTTAAAGGTTTCCTATCAATTTTTTGTTTAAAAAAAACTCCTATAACAGCCCCATATGCTCCCGTTGTTCTAACTCTAGGTCCATATGCATTAAAAATTCTTATACAATTGACAGGTAATTTATAAACTTTGTTCCAATTTAAAACAGAACATTCTCCTAGATATTTACTTAATGCGTAAGGATGCTCAAGACTTATTGAATTTTTTTCACTAGTATTACCAGTTGTTTTTCCATAACAAGATGCAGATGCTGCATATACTAATTTCTTAACTTTATTATTTCTTGACGCTTCTAAAACGTTAACAGTACCTTGTATATTTGTCTCCATATATTTTGTAGGTTTTACAATCGAAGGGACCACATCACCTATTCCAGCAAAGTGGAAAACATATTTAACTTTTTTAAAAAATTTATCGTTTGGAGATAATTTACAAATATCAATTTTTTTGAATTTAAATCTTTTATTATTAAGACAATGATTAATGTTTTTTTTATGCCCTCCGCTTAAGTTATCAATTACTCTTACAAAATATCCCTTACTTAATAGAAGATCTACCATGTGACTACCGATAAAACCTGCGCCTCCTGTTACTAAAGCAATTTTGTTATTTTTTTTCATTTAGCTTGAATATTTTGAAGTCTTTTCACATTGAAATACAAATCGTTATCAAAAGAGTCATTTATTTTCTTTTCTTTAAACGCTTTGCACAAATCCTCAATTGCATTTTCTATTGTTTTTTCTGGTACAAAGCCTAAAATTTTTTTAATCTTATCTGAATTGATGTGATATGACCTTTTATCATCACTTGGGGATTTGAGTATTTGAATATCTTTTTTTTCAGGAAACTCCCTCTCTACAACATTTTTTACTTTTTTAGCAAGGTCACTTATAGATAAATTTTGAAATCCAACATTAAAGATTTGATTTTCAATTTTTTCATCTGTTGCATTAATTAAAGTTTCTACTGCTCTAAAATAATCATGTATATGTAAATTAGGTCTTAATTGATCGCCTCCAAATACTTTTATAAAACTTTTATTTACTGCAAAATTAGTTAAAATATTTACAGATAAGTCTAATCTTAATCTTGGTGCATAACCACAAACTGTTGCAGGTCTAAACACTACTCCCTTAAAATCTTTATCTGTATGTTTTAGTAACAGAGGCTCACACATACCTTTATATTTATTGTATAAAGTAAGTGGGACTAGAGGATGTTCCTCTGTCACATCTTTTTTTGATGAAACACCGTAAACTGAACTTGTTGAAGCATACAAAAATCTTTTTATTTTGGCTTTTTTTGCAGCTATAACCATTGGTTCAAACGCATCTAAGTTAATAGTTGTAGAGAGTTTTTCATCTAAAACAAAACTAGTATCATTTGAGATACACGCGAGATTTAAAAATATATCGTGATTTTTACAAGATTCGAGGAGTTTTTCTTTATCTCTTATATCTCCATTAATTATTGATAGATTTTTGTGATTTTCTGGTAAAAAATTTTTACCAAAATACATAATGTCATAAACTGTTACTTTATATCCCTTCTTCAAAAATTCTGGTACTAAATGACTTCCGACATAACCTGCTCCTCCCGCAATAAAGATCGAATTAAAATTCATATTTAGATTTTAAATCCTGATTTTTGAGCATCTATTAAAAAAGAATTCACTGTTTCAAGAGATAGCTTTTCAAGGTTTTTTCCAAAATTACTCATTTTTAACAGTATTGAATTAGGAACCGTAATTATGTGGCAATTAATATTATTAGCTTGAACAACATTAAAAATTTCTCTCGTACTAGCCCATAAAATTTCAATATTTTTTTTATTTTTACAAAGCTTTATTGCCTCTTTCATTGTATTTACAGGGTCTAAACCTGTGTCTGCAATTCTTCCTGCAAATATGGAAATTATTAAGTCAGTTCTATTATCTACTACATTAATAATATCTTTCACTTGATCAATAGTAAATACAGCAGTGACATTACATTTTATTTTATCATCTAAAAGTTTCTTAACTATCTGATTAGTTTTGACATTTTTTGAATTTGTAATTGGTATCTTTACGTAAATGTTTTCTCCCCAAGTACTGATCTCTCTAGCTTGCGCTTCCATTTCATCAATATCATCCGTAAATACCTCGAATGAAACTGGTTTCAGTTTTATAATTTTTAAAACTTCTTTAGCAAATTTTTTATAATCTGTTACTCCAGATTTTTTCATCAGTGAGGGATTTGTAGTAAAACCACTAATTTTTGGGTTTTCATTCAATTCTTCAAATGAACTTAAATCGGCGCCGTCAGCATAAATTTTAATATTTATTTTATCTTTTAAATTTACCATTTATTTTTTTTAACTTGTAACTTAGGGTGAGACACTAAACAATGCCAGACTACTGCTTGGTAAGCCTCACTTAATGGTGTAACTTTTTTTATATCTACTTCTGGAATTAAGATTGTTAAATCACCCAATTTATTTACATATCCTGATTTTTTTCCAATAACACCAAAAACTTTTGATCCAACTTTTTTGGCATAGTCAATTGCTGATACTAAATTTACACTTATATTTTTGCTTTTATTGCCGCCACCTACTGAAAAAATAAATATAGCGTCCTTTTTTTTAAGTTTGCTCACTTTTAACCATTCTGATAGAGATGAATTCCATCCCTCGTCATTTATTCTAGCTGTTAACTCAGCTACATTATCCAATGGAGAATATGCTTCAATATTACAAATTTTTCTAAAATCATTAACAGCATGCGAGCAATTGGCTGCGCTTCCCCCAACTCCTAAAAAAAACAACCTGCCATAATTTTTTTTAATCCTTAGAATTTCTAAAGCGAGTTTATCAATTTTTTCGTGATCAATTTGTGTTGTAATTTTTAAAATTGAGTTTAAAAATGTTTTGCTGTAATTAATTTTCATTTTACTTAAGATAAGATAAGATAGATTTTATAAAATTATTTTTTTCTAAAAAATTTTTGTTTGCGTAATTAGAAATATTTTCTGCAGCAGAAATAGCAGATATGAACATTGCAAAGTTAATATCAACTTTCTTATAGAGTGAAAGTGTAGCGAGTATCATCATCGTGTCTCCTGTTCCAACTTTATCAATAACTTTGCTTGCAAAGGCTGGACTATAATTCATTTTTTTATTTTTTCTATCATAAATATAAGCACCATCTTTACCACACGTAACATTTGCGTAATTACACCTAAGAATATTAGATAATTTTTTAATCAAATCCATGACATCAGAATTTTTATCTCTGACTTCATGCCTTAATTCAGTTTCATTTATAGTTACAAAATTTGCTCCAATATATTTTGAGATAACATGGTAGCCTAGATTAGATGCATTAACTTGCGTATTAACTGCTAGAAATTTAGATTTTTTTACAATTTTTTTTGCTAGGTCTTTAGAAATTAATCCATGTCCATAATCAGAGACAATAACAATGTCATTTTTTTTTATCTCATCTATGACTTTTTTTGTAAATTTAATTTCTTGCCTCTTATCAAGAGGTTGATCATTAAGCGAATAGACACCGAGGACTTTGGACTTATTAATTTCATCTAAATATCTTTTTTTAATAATAGTTGGTGAATTATTTTTTTCTAAAAAGAAAGAGGAAATTTTATTGTTTAGCTTTCTATTAATAAAAGCCTTTTCCTCCCTTCTCTGACCAACACAACTTAATAACGTAATTTTTGAGGAAAATGTGGCTAAATTGTTTGCGATTGCTGCCGCGCCTCCTAAATACTTTTCTGAAAACAAATCTCTTAAAACAAGAACTGGTTCCTTTCCTGATTTTCCCATAGACTCACAAAAGATATATTGATCTATAATTGACTCTCCAATTATTAGGACTTTTAAATTTTTAAAAGACTCAAAGACTTCGATAATTTTTGTTTCATTGCTAAAATTTTTTTTGTTTTTTATAGAGTTGATAAATTTCTTTTGATTTTCATTTAGATTGAATTGAGTTCGATTTATTACACTGCTTGAACTCATTAGATCAGAAGTGCTAAATTTGATTTGTCCCCCTACAGATTTGATTGCCCTAACTTCTTTAATGATATTTCCAGTAAGATCTTTTTTTTCATTTACATAATCCTTGCCCTTGAAATAAATATCTGGTTTTAATTTTTTTATGTTTTCTATTGGAGTCTGCTTCAAACTTGGAATTACATAATCTATTTCTTCTATAGACTCTAACATTCTCATTCTCGTTTCTAATTTGAATACCGGTCTATGAGGCCCTTTATTTACAAACTTATCCGCCGTAACACTAACTACTACGATACCATTTAACTTTTTTGCTTCTCTAAAATGTAGAATATGTCCGTAATGTAATACGTCAAATACACCATGACAAAGAATAATTTTCTTATTATTTTTTTTAAATTTACTCCTTAGTGAGTAAAATTTTTTAGGATCAAATATTTTATTTTTCATTTATTTTTTAATATTTTTTCAATTTTTAAATACCAATTCTTTCTAAAAAAAATTGATTTATCGTCAACAAAAAGATCGTAGGAGGGTTTTCCAAAAATAAGTTTATCAAAATTAAGTTTCCAGCTTTTAAGTTGATTTAATGTTTTTTTAAATCCTTGTTTCTTTGCTTTAATAGCATTTTCGTTATTTCGTCCCATAAACCTTGCTGTAAAAATTTTGATATAATATCCTTTGGAATATAAATCGTTTATTTTTTTAATAACTTTTGGATAAGGTTTAGCTAAAAAATATTTTTTTGCTTTCGTTTCGCAAATAACGTCATCGAGGTCAAAACAGATAATTTTTTTTTTTGATTTTTTCATAGCTCCGCACTCGGCTAACTTCTACTTAGCAGATTATTTTTTTCTTTGATCAATTTTTTCTTCTTATTTACTATCTACGAAAACATAATCCTTATCAGATGAAACCGATATAGGAATGTCTCCAATCAGCACTTTCATTTTATCTTTATTCTTCAATAATATTTTAAAAACCATATTAGTAAATGGCCCTGAAACAAATTTTATATAATTTTTTTCAATTTTATTGAAAAAAGAAAATTTTAAAAATCCTAAACTATCTTCAAAAGATTTGCAGTAATCTATAAAATTATTGATATTTTTTTGTTCGGAAAAACACCCTGGCAAAAAATATTGTAGTCCTCTTACAAATCTTAATATTTGAAATGTTTTCTGGTCTTCAAATTTTTTATTGAAGCAAAATATATAATTTTCTAAAACAAATTTTTCCTTATTTTTTAATTTGTTTTTTTTAAAATTTTGAACTTTTACTTTAGGAATATAAAAAGAGGTATCTTTTCCAATTTTTGAAATAATTTGACTTTTAAAAGAAGATACTTCATTAATTTTAATTTTTGCGACTGCCCACATTTAATTTTTTTCCTTTGATTTTTCTAAATCTTTTTTTAAATCATCATACTCTCTCATTTTTTGTTCCATAAATTTCACAGTAAGATCGAGTTTTTTAGTTAAGCCTTTTGGAGTTAGGACATGAATATAATTAAGCTTATTTTCGTTGTTATAAAAATTCCTTAGCTTTATATACCCTTTTGATTTAAGCGCCTTTAAACAATAATTAAGTTTACCTAAACTGAAATTCATTTTTTTTGCTAATTCTCTTTGTGTAGAGGATGGTTTTTTTTCAATCTCTCTTAAAAGATTAAAGTGGTTATCCTCATTATCATCAAATTTATACATAATATAAAGAGTATATCGTTCAATAATTGAACGGTCTACTCTTATTTGTTCAATTCTTGAACAATTTACTTGATTTTTTTACAAAAATTCAATAAATTTTATTTGTACTGAAATGCATGGTGGGAAATAAGTGTGAGATTCATTTGCTGTTCCTGCAACCGTTAAAGTCGGAGCGCCACCCAGTATAGTCCGCTGTTGAACGAGGGCCAGGGAAAGTCTAGTTCTGCAATTTAATTTAGCAGTGGCTTTAAATAAAATAGAACTTAGTGTTCTAAAAAAGAAAGGTAGCCAATGCTTAAAAAAGCCATAGTAAGTATAATTTTTTTAATATTCATTTCCAAAAGCAGTCTAATATTTTCTAAAGACATTCCTATAATTGTTATTGCACCAAGCAAAAAACCTCAGTCAACATCGACGGTAGGAACCTCAGTAGTAGTTCTTGATGAGGAATATTTAAAGAATTCTAATGAGTACTTTTTAGGAGATGTTTTGTCTGGAGGAACTACTAGCACAAATTTCTTTCAAAGTGGAGGACACGGGTCTGCCTCTGCTATTCAATTGAGAGGATTGCCCAAAAGATATTCGACTGTATACATAGATGGAGTGAAAATGTCAGACCCTTCAAGTGTCTCAGGTGATTTTGATTTTAATCATATTTTAACAAGCCAAATTTCAAGAGTTGAAATTTTAAAAGGAAATCAGAGTTCAGTTTATGGTAGCGGAGCAATCGGTGGAACAATAAATATAACAACAAAAAAAGGGAAACCAGGAACTCAAAAAAATACGATGATTAACACTGGGTCTCATGGGACTGTAAATTATTCTGCCAGCTACTCCGGATCAGATGAGATTAACAATTTCTACATTGGTCTTGAGAGATTTCAGACTGAGGGTATGTCGGCCATGACACATAACGACGAAAAAGATGGTTACAAGAATAATTCTCTAGTGGCGAATTACAGCAGAGAATTGCCAAATAATTTCAAAATAAAAAGTAATTTAAGATTTTCAGACACTTACAAACAATACGATAAAGAGGTAGACACTGCCTCTGCTGCCCATAATGAAGAGGAAGATAGTTTACAGTCTTCAGCAAATTTATCTTTGGAATACAATTTTAATGAGAAATTTAATAATGAAGTATCTTTAGCACAAACATATATAAAACGTATTTATAGTGCTGCACCAGGAAGTGGTAATACAGAAAAAGATAATTACTATGGAGAACGATATAATTACGGTTACAAAGGAAATTATAACTTTGACTTAGACAACAGTATTATCTTCGGAATTGATAGAGAAGATGATCAAATGGGGTATAACGCAGATATGACTGGTAAAAAAATGGAGTCATTTTATACAACTTCCAAATATTTTGATTATCAAAAGCGGTTCACAGAAAATATTTTTGCAACTTTTGGTTCAAGATTTGACGATAATTCAGTAGCTGGTGACGAAGAAGCTCACAGGGCAACGTTTGCATACTTGTTTGATGATAAATCTACTAAAATAAAATCCTCATACGGGACTGGCTTTAGATTTCCTTCTCTTTATGAGATGTATTATGTTTATGCTTCTAATTCTAATTCACTTCCATTTGTAAAAGCAGAAAATAGTAAAAGTTTTGATATAGGTTTTGAAAAAAATTTTGTTGATTATGGTTTAAGTTTAGATCTTACTTATTTCAATATTGAGTATGGAGATGTTCTTGAAGGATGGAAAACTAATAATAGCTCAGGGGCAAACTATACTACACAAAACGCTGATGGAATTGTAAAATCACAAGGATTAGAATTCATGTCAAATTTGAAAGTATCAAATAATTTAAACTTAAATTTAAACTATACTTACACATCTACATATGATGGTGCTGAACAAGATGATCCTGATAAAAATCAAAGCTATACTAATGCTCAAATGGTAAGAGTACCGAGAAATATAATTAATCTTCAAACAAATTATCAATCGACTAATGATGAAAATCTAAGTTTTATATTAAATTCAAAGTGGTCTGATATGGCTAGAGATTATGGTAATGGAAATAGAACTTATCAAGATGAGAGAACCGATGATTATTTTGTTAACGATTTATTTATAAATTACAAAATTTGGGACAGTTATAATCTATTCTTCAATATTACTAATATATTTGATGAAAAATATGAAACTGTTAGAGATTATTCTCAACTAGATCGTTCTTTTAATATAGGATTAAAAAGCTTATACTAAATCATTATGAAGTTAATAAGTATTTGTTTAGGTATATTTCTAGTACTTGCTATTAGTAGATTTGTTCCTCATCCACCGAATTTTACAAGTTTATTAGCACTTAGTTTTTATGTTCCGGCATTATTTGGATTAAAATATTTACCGATCTTATTAGTAAGCTTTGCAATAACAGATCTATTTATAGGTTACCATACAGGTACTCATTGGACTTGGGGAAGTGTTTTAGTTATTGGATTAATTTCTCAATACTTTTGTAAAAATATAAATTTTAGATTAATTGGAGCTTCGACTGGTGCTTTTATTTTTTTTGTTATTACAAATTTTGGTGTTTGGATTTCATCAGGCATGTACGCAAATAGTTTTGAAGGTTTAGTAACTGCTTATGTAATGGCAATACCTTTTTTCTATAATACTCTTTTATCAACCATAATTTACTCAGTTTTAATTGAGTTTTTGTATAAATTTACAAAAAATAAATTTGTAGACACAAAGTGGAAAGTAAAATTTTAAGTTTATCTTGATAAAAAAATATACATAGTTTAACTCTAGCTTATGATTTATAAATCACCTTTCAAAATAAAAGACGCAGTTGAAAACTTTGATAAAATTAGAAATTTTAAAGAAGTAATAATTTTTGGAACCGGTAATTGTGGAGCAATAGTACAGGCAGCCCTAAAAGAAAAAGGTTTTAAAATTAATTGCCTAGTTGATAATAATAAACATAAATGGGGAAAAGTTATTTTTGGAGATAAGATAGTTAGTCCAAAAGAGATAAAATTTTCAAATAATAAAATACCAATAATTATTGCTGTTGATTTAAATTTCCCATACATCCGAAAACAGTTAAACGAGATGGAGCTTACAAATGTTTACGATAGTGATTTTGTTTTTTCAGAATTAAATTTAGATATAAAATCTTATACAAGCATAACTTGGTCGGAGTCAAAACTGAAACAAAAAATTGATTTATACTTATATTCAGTTTTAGCTCATAAAGATAAAAAAAATTCATTGAGAGTTGATAGTATTGATTTAATGCTTACAGAAAAATGCTCTTTGAAATGCAAAGATTGCTCGAATCTAATGCAATTCTACGCAAAACCGATCGATGAAGATTTTGACATTGTGATAAGCTCCTTAGATAAATTTTTGAAAACTGTAGATTATGTTCAAGAAATTAGATTAATCGGAGGAGAGCCATTGATGTACAAAAGAGTTTCAGAAGTGGCAAAACATATTTTACGATACAAAAATTTTGGTCAACTTAAAGTAAATACAAACGGAACAATCATACCAAATGATGAAAGGCTAAAAGTTTTTGAGGATAAAAGAGTTTTTTTTGATATTTCAAATTATGGAAAAGCCTCAAGAAATGTTGATCGACTTGTAAGCAAACTGAAAGAAAAAAATATTGCTCATGTAGCAAGCTCTGTTTCTGAATGGCAAGATGTTGGAAAAATTATTAAATCTAATAGAACATATGAACTTAACAAAGAAATATTTGGAAATTGTTGTATAAATAGAGGACTTACTCTCCTTCATGGGAATTTATACTTATGTCCATTTTCAGCAAATGCTACGAATCTAAAAGCCATAAAAATTGCTAAAGGAGAAATATTGGATATGAAAACTGGGGCAGAAAAGTTAAAAAAGGAAATTCATAATTTATATTTCAACACTGACTTTCTTGAAGCTTGTAAGTCATGCAATGGAAGAGATCACAATGTAAAAAGAGTTGAAGCTGCTCTACAAGCTAAAGAGCCTGTAAAATATCAGATAGTAGAGTAATATTTTAAAAAAATGAATTCAGATATTACAAATTTTGAAAATTTAAATTTTCTTTTTTTTCAAAATTACGAAAAGATTTTTCTAAATAATTAATGCTAGTAAAATTTAGCGTTATTATACCTTTCTATAACTCCAGTAATTTTCTAAAAAAATCAGTTTTAAGTATTATAAATCAAAAAAGAAAGGATATAGAAGTAATTCTTGTTGATGACAATTCTAAAGATAAAAGCGAAAGAAAAATAGCTTTATTAAAAAAAAAGAATTCTTATATAAAATATTTTAAAAATAAAAAAAATTTGGGTGTTGGTCTTTCTAGAAATAAAGCTATAAAAAAAGCTCAAGGTCAATATCTAATTTTTCTTGATAGTGACGACCAATTATACAAAAACTCAATTAAGAATATTGAGGAAACAATTATAAAAAAAAATAACCCTGATATCGTTATCTTAAAACATAAAAAATCAACTCTGCCAGTCACTAATGAAAAATTAATTGAAGATTTAAATTATAAAAAAAAAGCAGCCCATCTGATAAAATATTTGCTTAAGTCAAAAATGCCTTTTGCTGATTGCTGGTTTTTTTGTATCAAAAATAAAATCTTAAAAGATAACCAAATATTTTTTCCTCCTACTCACTTCGGTGAAAGTGAATTTTATGTCTTACAAGTTCTTTTTTTTATTAAAAGTTTTTCTGTAAATAAAGATTTAATATATAAAAAAAATGATAGAATTGCAGGTTTAAATTCAAGTACAGACCTAAAAGCTACAAACTCAGTTATATTAAACCTAATATATAAATATAGTTTTTTAAAAAAAAATAAGCAAATTTCAAATATAAAAAAAAGGATTTTTTTTCATTATATAAATGAAAATTTAGGTTTATTAACTGCACTTTTACTTTTTAGGAGTCAAAAAGAAATTTACCAAATTTCAAAGTTTGTAAAAATGAATTTAGATAAAGTTAAACTACCTAATAAATATTTAAAAAAAGAAAACTTTTTTAATTTCTGTAAAAACTCACCTCAAAATGGAGTAAAATTCTTTATTGATCTAATTATTAATAAAAATTTCATTAAACTTAAAAAGTTATTGATTAAGAAAGATAATATTTATCTTTACTGCAACAGCAGATTTTCTGCAGCAGTGGAAAAG
>MDTB01215984.1_pt1 | contig 15838 bp, 13 predicted proteins | sample 811161 | NCBI WGS metagenome assembly MDTB01 (sample SAMN05326650, study PRJNA326480) | marine metagenome | isolation source: seawater | place: Mediterranean Sea | collected 2009 | reverse complement strand
TTCTGACATTAATATCTCAGTATCTTTTCTAATATTTCTTTTTGTTGTGCAAGATGTTTGTTGGCATTTCCAGTCGCAGTAGTTGAAGAAGCTGATCTACCCACAAATTTGATGTTAATATCATTATAATTTATCATTTCTAAAGTTCTCTCAATATAATTTCTTACTGTATTCCATGCCCCCATATTTTTAGGTTCTTCTTGGCACCAAATAAAATCGGCTTTTGTATACTTTTTTAATATTTTTGCTAAAGTTTTAGCTGGAAAAGGGTACAGCTGTTCTAGACGAACAAAAACAACATTCTTTCTTCCAGTCTTTTCTCTTTCCTCAATTAAATCATAATAGATTTTTCCAGAACACATCACAACTTTTTTTATCTTACTATCTTTTACTAAAGGAACTAAATTATTTTTTTTGACATATGCATCATCCTCCAAAACTCTATGAAAGGTACTTTTTGTAACGAACTCAGAAATATTAGAAACACATCGCTTGTGTCTTAATAATGATTTAGGTGTCATAATTATCAATGGTTTTCTAAACTCCCTGTGCATTTGTCTTCTTAAGACGTGAAAATAATTAGAAGGTGTCGTACAATTTACTACTTGGATATTCTCTCCTGCACATAATTGTAAAAATCTTTCTAATCTTGCAGAAGAGTGTTCAGGCCCCTGACCTTCATAACCATGTGGTAACAGCATAACGAGACCACTTGCTCTACCCCACTTAGACTCTGCGGAAGTAATAAATTGATCTATAATAATCTGAGCCCCATTAGCAAAATCACCAAATTGAGCTTCCCATAAAACCAAAGTTTCTGGCTCTGACAAAGAGTAACCATACTCAAATCCAAGAACAGCTAGTTCTGATAGCAAGCTGTCAATTACTTCAAATCTTTTTTGTTCAGGTTTAATATTATTTAAAGGTACATAACGTTCGTGATTATCTTGATTTCTTAAAACTGCATGTCTCTGACTGAATGTGCCTCTGCCTGAGTCCTGTCCAGATAATCTAACTGAAAAACCCTCGGTTAATAAAGTTCCTATTGCAAGAGACTCGGCTGATGACCAATCTATTACGCCATTTTGTAACATGTCTTTTTTTAGCTCAAAAATTCTTGTAAGCGTTTTGTGAGCATTGAAATTTTTTGGTATATTAAATATTTCATTTCCAATTTTTAATAAAACCTTCTTATCAACACCACTTTTTCCTCTTTTATCCTTACCTAAACCTGGTTTAAATCTAGACCATACTCCATCGAACCATTTTAAATCCGACTTATAGGTTTTAGATGATAAAAACTCGCCTTCTAAATAATCTTTAAATTTAATCTTATCATTTTGTAATTTTTCACTATTAATTAAACCTTCTTTCGAGAGTTTCTTTCCATATATTGTAAGTGTTGTTGGATGATTTTTAATTTTTTTATACATAATTGGTTGTGTAAAAGAAGGTTCATCTCCTTCGTTGTGTCCGAAACGCCTATAACAAACCATATCGATGACAACATCACGGTTGAATTTCTGCCTATATTCAGTAGCAATTTTAGCGCAATGTGTAACTGCCTCTGGATCATCTCCATTAACATGGAAAATTGGAGCTTGAGCAGTTTTTGCAACATCTGAAGGGTAAGGTGATGATCTCGCAAATCTTGGTGCGGTAGTGAAGCCAATTTGATTATTAACAATTATATGAATGGTTCCGCCAATGTTATGGCCAGGTAAACCTGACATGGCGAAACACTCAGCTACTATTCCTTGACCTGCGAAAGCTGCGTCTCCATGTAACAAAACTGGGATTACTTTTTTTCTTTCTCTGTCATGATGAAAAAACTGTTTTGCTCTAACTTGCCCAAGTACTACTGGGTTCACTGCTTCCAAATGGGATGGATTGTCAGTTAGACTGATATGTACAACATTTCCATCAAATTCACGATTGGATGAGGCTCCCAGATGGTATTTTACATCTCCCTCGAAATCTTTAATAGCATTAACTGATTTTCCGAAAAATTCACTAAAAATTGCTCTGTAAGGTTTACCCATGACATTAGCTAAAACATTTAATCTCCCTCTGTGTGGCATTCCAATTTTTATTTCTTTAGCTCCAAGGTTTCCCCCTCTCTTAATAATCTGCTCTAAAGCAGGTATCAGTGACTCTCCTCCGTCTAATCCAAATCTTTTGGTTCCAACGAATTTTACATGTAAATATTTTTCAAAGCCCTCTGCCTCGATTATCTTATTTAATATCGCTTTTTTACCATTTTCAGTGAAACTAATATCTTTTTCTGGTCCCTCTATTCTATCTCTAATCCATGCTTTTTCGTCTGGGTCGCTCATATGCATAAACTCATATCCAATTGTGGAACAATAGGTTTTTTTTAAAAGTTTAAGTATCTCATTAAGATCAGCATATTGAAGTCCCAAAACTCCATCTAAAAATATTTTTCTATTATAATCTCTTTTTGTAAAACCATAATTTTCTGGTTTTAATTCTGGGTGTTCTTTTTTTTCTTGTATAGATAAAGGATCTAAATTTGAAATTAAGTGGCCCCTAATTCTATAAGCTCTAATTAACATTATTGCTCGTACTGAGTCTTGTGATGCTTGTTTTGTAGAGCTAAAACTTAAATCTTCGTCATTTTTTCTTTCTTTAGTTATATTATTTATGAAATTTATCTTTTTAATTTTCCTAACTGGGGACCAGCTCGGCCCTTTTAAATCTTTCAGAATTAATTTATCATTCTCCCTTAACCCGTCGAAAAATCGTTTCCAACTCTCCGGTAAAGAATTAGGATCGGATAAATAATCTGAGTAGAACTGATGTATAAATTCAGCGTTTATTCCGGATAAAAATGATGTTTTTTTGTAAGTTATATTATTATCAGAAGACGACATTTTGAGTTATTCTAACATAAATAGCCAAAAATCAACTGTTTAGTTTATCAAATAGAGTTTTGCCAATATCCGCAGGCGATTTTGATATAGTAATTCCTGCCGATTTCATGACTTCAATTTTTTCTTGGGCGCTTCCTTTTCCCCCAGAAATTATCGCTCCAGCGTGCCCCATTCTCCTACCGGGCGGCGCTGTTAATCCTGCAATAAAACCAACCATTGGTTTCTTAATTTTTTCTTTTTTAAGAAAATCTGAGGCTTCTTCTTCAGCTGTACCGCCAATTTCACCAATCATTATAATTGAATTCGTTTCTTCATCTTTTAAAAATAGTTCCAAACAATCGATAAAGTTTGTGCCATTAATTGGATCGCCCCCTATGCCTATACATGTTGATTGTCCCATTTTATTTGACGAAGTTTGTGCCACAGCTTCGTAGGTTAATGTTCCAGATCTTGATACAATTCCAACTGATCCTTTTTGGTGAATATTGCCTGGCATAATACCAATTTTACATTCTCCAGGTGTAATAATCCCTGGACAATTTGGACCAATAAGTCTTGAATTACTTCTTTTTAATAATTGTTTGACCTTCAGCATATCTATAACTGGAATACCTTCAGTTATACATACAATTAATTCTATTTTAGCTTCTATTGCTTCTATAATGGCTTTTGCTGCAAATTGGGGAGGCACATAAATCATTGAAGCATTTGCAGATGTTTTATCTTTGGCTTCCTGAACAGTATTAAAAACTGGAAGACTTAAATGGGTTTGACCACCTTTTTTTGGTGTAACACCACCAACCAATTGAGTTCCATACTTAAGCGCTTGCTCAGAATGGAAGGTACCGTGTTTCCCAGTAAAACCTTGGCATATTACTTTTGTTTTCTTATTAACCAAAACTGACATTTTTATTTAATCGCCTTAACAATTTTTTTTGCCGCATCATTTAAATCTGATGCAGTTAATATTTTAAGCTCTGATTTTTCTAATATTTTTTTACCTTCTTTGTTATTAGTCCCAGCTAATCTTACAACGAGTGGAACATTTAAATTCACTTGATTAGCTGCTTCTACTACACCTTGAGCTAAAATATCACATCGCATAATTCCTCCAAAAATATTTATTAAAATACCTTTGACATTTTTATCAGCTAAAATTAATTTGAAGGCTGCTGTTACTTTTTCTTTTGAAGCACCACCTCCAACATCTAAAAAATTTGCAGGCTCTTTACCATGAAGTTTGATTATATCCATCGTAGCCATTGCAAGTCCAGCGCCATTTACCATACAACCAATTGAGCCATTTAATTTTATATAAGCTAAATCATATTTGCTAGCTTCTATTTCCGCGGGCTCTTCCTCATTTAAATCTCTAAGTTTTAAAATTTCTGGTCTTCTAAAAATTGCATTATCGTCAAAATTCATTTTTGCGTCTAAGCAAATAATTTTATCATTCTTCGTAATTATCAATGGATTTATTTCAACTAAACTTGCATCTTTTTCAATTATAATTTTATATAAAGATTTTATTAATTTTTCAGCTACGAGCTTTTGCTCTGTATTGAATGAAAAAATATTAATTATATTTTCAATTTCTTTTTTGTTGGGACCTTCACCACTAAAATCAATTTTTGTCGTAATTATTTTATTTGGTTTTTCTTTTGCAATTTTTTCAATATCCATACCCCCTTCGGTACTACTAATAAATGCTATTTTTGAAGTCTCTCTGTCCACAAGGCATGAAAGATAAAATTCTTTAGAAATATCTGAAGCCTCTTCGATATATAATGTTTTTACTTTTCTGCCCTCTGGTCCAGTTTGATGAGTTACTAAAATTTTTCCCATCATTTTTTCTGCCTCGATCTTTAAGTCTTTTTTGTTTTTAATCAATTTTACGCCACCAGCCTTGCCCCTACCTCCTGCATGGATTTGAGCTTTAAGAACAAATTCTTTTGTTTTTAATTTTTTTATTTTATCTTCTATTTCATTTAGAGTTGAAATCACAACTCCATCAGAAACAGGAGCTCCAAAATCTTTTAATATTTTTTTAGCTTGATATTCGTGTATATTCATCGATATTCTAAATATATATACATTGAAATTATATTTATTCTATAAATAATTTAGTAATTATTAATGATTTCTAAAACTTTGATAAATAACATTAAAAAATATTTTATTTTTTTTGTTTTTTTAGTTATCGGATCAGTGATTTTTAAAGATTACGGATTTAATATTGATGAAAAATTTCATAGGTTAAATGGTTTTTATTGGCTCAACTATATTGCTCAATATTTGAACCTGAGCAATCTAGCTGACTTATCTGAGACAAAATTAAATACCATTTATGGTTTTACGCTTTCAGATATAAATTTTTATAATAAATACGGAATAGTTTTTGATGTTCCTGCGGCCTTACTCGAAATATTTTTTAAGATTGAGACGCCACTAGGTTTTTATCAGCTCAGACATTTCTTGGTTTTCTTATACTTTATTTTAGGACTAATATTCTTTTACAAAATTGTTTCTCAAAGATTTGGAAATGAAAATATTGCTATATTGAGTGTAGTATTATTTTTTATGATCCCAAGAGTTTTAGGAGATAGTTTTCAAAATACTAAAGATATAGTTTTTATGACTTTCATGATAATATCAATTTATTTTGCGTTGGAGTCGATTAAAATTTCTACTAAAAAAAATATAATTTTATTCTCCCTCTTTGCAGCTATCACTACCTCTTTAAGAATGTTTGGTTTGTGTCTTTTAGTAACTTTTATTTTAGTTCAATTAGTTTCTATTAAAAAAAATAATGTAAAACAAATAATTTTAAATTCTTTCCTATCATTAATATCATTTATAATCTTTCTTATAATTGTGTGGCCATTATTATGGGAAAATACTTTATCAAATTTTTTAAGTTATTTTGAAATACTCGATAGTTATTTCAATTCAAAAGTTTTTTTCTTGGGTAATTTTTATAGATCCGACCTCTTACCATACACATATCTACCTTTTTGGATACTAATATCAACTCCTATTTTGCATTTACTACTTTTTACTTTTGGATTTATTTTTGTATCAAAAAGAGTTTTTAATAGGGTCTTAGAAATAAAAGAGAATAGTTTCTTTCCTGATTTTTGGCGTAGTAAAAGCGAAGCGCAAGACTTTTATATATTTATTAATTTTTTATTATTATTTTTGGGTTTAATATTTTTGAATATTAAATTTTATAATAGTTGGCGTATTGCTTATTTTCTATATTTTTTCATTATTTATTTTTCTGCATACACTTTATATATTTTCACTTTTAAAAAAAAAAACATCTTCCCTAAAAAGTTTTCTACCCAAATCAATTATTTTAGTTCTATTTGTCTTTACAATTTATAGAATTTTTTTATATCATCCCTACCAATCGTATTACTTTAATTTTCTTGTTGCAGATAAAATAAAAAATAATGTTGAGGTAGATTATACTGGTCTTTCTGCGATTCACTTTCTAAACGAAACAATTAAAAATGATTACAGAAACAAGAAAATTAAAATTGGTGTAGCATCTTGGTATCCTCTTTGGCGAATGATTGAGCTCACAAATGAGAAAAGTGAGGATAAAATTACAATAGTTGGCAATAAAGATAATTTTTATGCTGATTATATTTATACAAATAGAATTTCAGATGTAGATACTAATTATAACAAAAAATACGACATTCCACCTAATTTTATCAAGTTTAAAGAACTAATTATTGATGGAGCGATAATTTACGAGGTATATAAGAGATCTAAATGAGAATTTTTTTATATAAATTATTGATAACCTTAGCGCTAGTTTTTATATTATATAAAATTACGATAGGTCAAACAATAAAACAGATTGAAACCAAATTAGAATATCTTTCTTCGAAAGATAACATCACATTTTTAAAAGAAAAATTGAGAGATGAAATTAGAAGCTCATTGACTAAAGAAAGATACATAAACAAAGAAGATGCTGAGCTATTAAATTCTTTCATAAAAAAAATCCAGGATGATTTGAATAACAAATAATTTAAAAGTGTATAAATATATTTTCCTTTTACCGCTTTATAATGATTGTGAATCACTCTCAATGATAATTGATAATATTTCAAATAAAATGGAAAAATTAAAAAAAAGAATAGAAATTATTGTAATAAATGATTGTTCGACAATTGAGCCAAAGAAAATGGGCAGTTTTAAAAATATAGATAAAATTCAAGTAATTAATTTAAAAAAAATTTGGGAAGTCAAAAAGCTATATCTGTAGGTTTGAACTACCTAAAGGAGAACATCACCGACTCTATAATTACGGTTCTGGACTCTGATGGTGAAGATGATGTTGATAAAATTCCTGTAATGATCGAGCACGCTGAAAAAAACGAAAATAAAGTGATAGTATCGACAAGAACCAGAAGGCAAGAAAATATTTTTTTTAAAATTGCTTATTTTTTTCACAAAGTTTTAACGTTGCTCTTTACTTTTAAATGGATTTCCTACGGTAATTTTTCATCTTTTAATTCAAAACAACTTGAAAAAATTTTATCAAACAGTTCTTCTTGGTTAGCTATATCATCATGCATTGCTAAAAATTGTGATATAATAAAAATTAAAGCTGAAAGAAAAAAAAGGCTCATAGGAATTTCAAAACTGTCAGTAATAGGATTAATTTCTCATTCTCTAAGAGTGAATGCAGTGTTTTGGAATAAATCAATAATCTTGTCTCTAATATATATTTTTTTGTTAATAATTTTAAAACCTATTATTTACAAATATCTAACTTTCTTAATTTCATTAATTGTTATTTTTTACATCTTTATAGTGATTACACTTTTATGGAATAACCAAAAACAATTTTATAATTTTAAAAACTTAATTAGTGAAGTTACTCAATTATAAAATGAAAAAAATTATTATATACACGACTAATGACCAAGTTTTATCACTTAAGTTAGTAAATAATATTGTTAGCAGTAATTACTTAAAAGATTATTATATTGATATAATTTTGACTAATCCAAATTTTTTTAGAAAATTAAAAATTTTAATTGTTATGATTTTTTTTGGATCTTTAAGAAATTTTTTCGCACATACTAGAGATAAGATTTCAATAGAAAAGATTATAAAAGAAAATAAAAATTGTAGAATTATAAGAGACCTTGATAGTAAAGATTATAATTTTGGATTAAGTGTATATTGTTCAAGTAAAATACAGGTTGAAAAATTTAAGATTTATAATTTTCACTTAGGAAATTTAAATTATCAAAGAGGATCATTCATATTTTTTTATAAATTTATAAAAAATTGGAACAAAGTTAATTTAACCTTTCATGAGATAAGTAACAAATTCGATGTTGGTAAAATTATAAATGAAAGAGAAATTAAATTAAGAGAAAATTGTTTTGCTTCAGATATATTTTTTATATATTTAAAGAATTTAGATTTTTTGATAGAGAGTATTAAAAAAATAGACCATACTTCTACAAAAGAGTACAAGAAATTCGATAAATTAAATTTAGTACCTAGTTTTCCTAGATTGTTTAAAGATATCGCTGTATTTTTGTTGCAAAAAAATAGAAGTTAACATTTTAATTTAATTTTAATAAGGGACAATTGTGGCTCCTCATAATTAAAACAATCTTTTATTAAAAATTCACTTACAACTTTTTTAATATCAATTCCTGATTTGCTATCATTAACTGAGGGTAAGAAAATCAGTATTTCTTGAATTTTCTTTCTAGCTACCAGTTCTATAAAGTGTATTTTAAAATTTTCATAAAATTTATTTTCTTCTCTTGGAATAGACACTGGATCAAAATTCTTTACAACAGAGAAAATCTTTTTTTTTGTTACTGAATCAATAAAATTGTAGTTGGAAATCAGTAATATGTTTTTTTCTGATTTGTCTATATCCTCAATTAATTTTTTTATTATTTTTATTTCCTCGTATGGATCCTTATAATTTGTGGTAATCCATTTTAACGGATATAAAGAATCATCAATAGATGAGGCCTCTACAGCGTTTTCAAGTTTAACACTTTGAAGATCATGAAATTTTCTCTCATAATTGAATCTCTCATTGTATTTAAAGGTTAAAATTATACAAATGATCAAAAATAAAAAATTAATAATTCTATTACCTTTAAAATTAATTTTATTATTTAGATATATAATTAAACCTATATTTAGTGGTATAAGAAAAAATATAAAGTTTTGATTTTTTGTTAAAATCTGATGAATAATCATACAAAATGAAAAAAATATCACTAAAAAAAATAAAACTATTTTTTCCTTAGTAAACTTTAAATAATTTTTTTTTACGATATTCATAAAAATAATATAAACGATCAGGAGATAAACAAATTTATAATTAAAAAATCTATTATCTAGTGCCTCTGAAATAAAACCTGTTCTTTGCCCTCCAATTGAAAGTGGGTACAATATAAGCTGATTGATAAAGCTTTTTAGTGAAATATCCTGTGTATTAAGAAATATTGCAAGAAATATCAAAAAAGAAATTCCACCCAAAAATAAATATAAAAAAGGTTTAAATTTTTTTTCTGAAAAAAAATATATAAAAAAAATAGCAATGAACATAATCACTATGTAAGATGCGGGTACCGGTTTAGATAGAAAAGCTAATCCAAATAAAATAGGAATAAAAATTATACTTTGATAATTTTTGTTTGAGATAGCAAAGTAAAATATTAGTAATGATATTAGAGATAAAAAAGATGAGTGATGGTCTATAAAGGGAACTCCACTAATTGGATATGTTAGTGTAGCAAAACACAAACAAATAGTTAAAGAATAATACAAATGAAGGTTTAAACTTCTTAGTAATTTAAAAAAAATCAAAGCAATAACTGAATTAAATAATGAACTATGAATTAAATAGCTTATCCAATTTACTCCGAACAATAAAAAAAAAAGACTTTGTATGTAATCTAAAGTAATTCCGTGTATTATCCAAAAATCTCTTATCGGTTTTTCTCCAGTAAGAATTTTATATGCAGAGTCATAATGTAAAAAAGTATCAATTGGAAAAACGCCTCTAGTGCCAGTCCAAAAATTAAATATAAATGCTATAACTGCAATTATCCCATAAGGTATTAAAAATTTAATGTCTTTAAAGTTGATTTTAATTTGATTTAACTTCATAAAATTTTATTAAATTATCGATAATATAATTGATATATTCCTTACTTATTTCTAAATGGTTGGGCAAACATAAAATACGATCTTCGTAATAATCAAGATGTTTACTTTTGTTTCTGGAGAAAATATTTTGACAGTCAATATACTGAATTGTTTTTGTTTCTATTCCTTTCGAAAATAAATAATTAACAAGTTCTTTTTTTTCCTTAACTAAGATAGGAAAATCATTAAAATTTTGAAAATTTGAGTCTTCGTATCTAATCAGCTCGATTTGTTTAATTTTTTTTCTTTTAAGAGTCTTATAATAATAAATGTTATTATATTTTTTTTTTATATGATTTTTATCAAAATTTTTTCTATCATAAAGCTGTATATAAATCATTTTTTTCGATAATTTGTTTATTTGAGTAAAATATTCTTTAGGAATTTTTTGCAATTTGAATTTAATACTAGGATAAACAAGGCCAAGTATAAACAAATTATTGTTTTTGTTAGCTTTTTTTATCAAATGTATAAATAAATATTTATAGATCAATTTAATCTTTAAGATTTTCAAAATTATGAATATTAAAGTTTGTTTTAGGAATTTTATTATTGGAAATTTTTTATAGTGTGCTATTTCCTGATTAGCATATTTCACAAATTCCATATCATTTGTTGATACAGATCCGCCATACATAGCGCTGATATTTTTCATTATATTAAAGCTGTTTAGTACATAATCGCCGAAACTACCTGAAAAAATTTTTCTTTTTCTTATAATCTTATAATTTCCAAAATATATTGCGTTATCTTCTATCATTGGAACCTTTGCCCTCTGACAGATTGCTTTCACAGATTTAACACTATTATAAGTGTTGAATATATTTGTTGTGACAACAGCTAAAGTATTTCTATTTAATTTTTTTTTTAAATCAAAACCATCCAAAAATAAATTCTCGTTAAGTTTTGTAAAAACTATTTTTAGCCCAAGATTTTTACAAATGTTGGCCATTTCGGCGAGATTATAAGAGTTTATGATTATTTCTTTTTTTTTAGGGTATTTCTTTTTTAAATATTCAAGAGTAAGCATGAAAGCAACTCTTAGTTGGCTTGTCAAAATTATGTTTTTTTTTTTTGAAATAAATTTTAAGCGTGTATCTATTTTTTTGTTAATTTTTTTTTCTGAGATGAACCAAGATAAAATAAAAAGTTTTATTGTTAAATAAATATTTATTCTAAAAAAGCTCATTCAGAAAAATTTTGCTATACGTCTTGCATTTGCAGCCACAATACCAAGAGGATATTTGTTACTTTTGAAATTAAAAACTGATCCATCTATAATATATATATTTCTAGCCGATAAAAGTTGACAATTATTATTAACAGCTAGTTTGCCACTTTTATGAAAGGGAATTGAGCCAAAATAATGATAATCTGCCCCAGCCCCTGGAAAAAAAGTCTTGTATATTGGAAAAATCAATTTTTTTCTAAGCAAAAAATTAAATACCATTTTGTTTTTTTTTCTTAAAACTTTGCCTATATCTTTATTTTTACTATAGATTTTGAAGTAATTATCTATTTTCTTCAAATATACATTACTTAATGATGGATTGTATAGAAAATTTGAGAACATAAGCCTCTTTCTCAAAAAGTTAATTATAATCTTAAATGGTCTCATATATGGAAAAGCATCAATTATTGACTCAGTAATAAGTTTGTTTCCAGGTCTTAGGTCGGCAGTAAAATTTTCTTTTGAAGATTTCCTAGTAATTTGCAAAAGTGATGGAGTAAAATTTAAATTAAAATCTAATTTTTTTGTAGAAAAAAAAACACTAAGTAATCTCGGATGATGCTTAATTTTTACCTCTTTTTTTATATTTAGAAAATCCATAACAATTTTAGTTGTTGCAATTGTTCCAGTTGCTAAAACAAGTTTTTTAGTTAAGAATTTTTTTTTTTTTACTTTATTTCGGCAAATCAACTCAAGAAAATTTTTTCTTTTATTTACTTTTTGAAGATAGTAGTTATGTATTTTTATTTTATTTTTTTTTTTAATTTTTTTAAAGATATTGTAAGCTGTTAGTTTCTGCTTTTCCTCATTTAAATTATTTAAATCTCCCTTAAAGTTTTTGGATGAAGTGAATGCCAAAATAGGTTTGCTGCATAAAAATTCGCTATTATTGAATTTATTTAAACTTTTCAGCTCTTTAGGTAAATTAAAGTTATTTTTGTATATAATCTTTTTTTTATGATTAAAAGAGCCTACCAAATTAAATCTTTTTAAAAATTCGACAAAATTATTTTTAATTTGTGTAAATGTTTTTTTTTTTAGATAAATCTGGTCCTTTTGGATGTAATTATCGATTTGTAAACCCCAATAATTAGATAGACCGCCAAAATTCAATGCGCCTATGGCCTTACAATTTCGCTCCAATTTAAGATTATTTGCATAGAAATAATTATTGACTGTGTTGTATTCCCCTCGCATTTGAGACGGAAGTAATTTAATTTCTTTACCTGTCTTTGAATTTAAACTTTTTTTTATAACTGGAGATATAACATCTATTTTTTTATGAGTTTCTAAATATTTATCTACAAAATTTAACCCGGCCAAACCAGTGCCCACCACTATAACTTCATGAACTTTTGCATTAGTAGATCTCATATCAAATTATAGATTTGGATCAATTGTTTGTGCTGCTTTGTACAATTCTTGCACAGATTTTACTGAAAAACTAAATGCATCTTTTTCTTGTTGTGATAAATTTAGTTCAACAATTTTTTCTACACCGTTTTTACCGATAATTATTGGCACTCCAGCAAAAATATTTTTAAAACCATATTCGCCATTAAGATAAGCTGCACATGGTAATTGCTTTTTTAAATCTTTTAAATAACTTTCTGCCATTTCTACTCCAGATGCTGCTGGAGCATAAAATGCTGATCCTTTCTCTAAATATTTCACAATTTCAGCACCACCTTTTTTTGTTCTTTCAACAATCTCATTTAGTCTCTCTTTTTTTATTTTTCCCTCTTTAACAAGATCAGTTATTTTTTTTCCATCAATTTTTGTTGACTCTAGCATTGCGACCATAGTATCTCCATGACCGCCTAGAACAAACGAGTCTATCTTTTGCACGGGCACATCCAACTCTTGTGACAAAAAATAAATAAATCTTGATGTGTCTAAAATACCTGCCATTCCTACAACTTTATTTTTTGGAAAACCTGAGTATTTCTGTAAAGCCATAACAATTACATCCAAAGGATTTGTAATGCATATAACAAATGCATTAGGAGAAGTATTTTTTATTCCTTCTGCAACTTGTTTTATTATTTTTAAATTAATACCTAACAAGTCATCTCTAGTCATCCCTGGTTTTCTAGGGACACCTGCTGTAATGATTATTACATCAGAATTTTTAGTATCATTATAATTATCTGTTCCTGATAAACTTATGTTAAATTTGTTTACTGGAGATGATTGGGCGATATCTAAAGCCTTTCCTTTAGCTAAGCCCCCCGCAACATCGAATAAAACAACATCTGCCAATTCTTTTAGTGCTATTAGATGAGCTAATGTTCCTCCTATTTGTCCTGCACCAATTAATGTTATTTTTTTTCGCATAATTTGCTTATTTCATTGTTGGCATTACAAATTCAGGATCAGATCTCAATCCCGATGGCCATCTTGATGTAATAGTTTTTAACTTTGTATAAAAACGCACTCCCTCAGGCCCGTGCATATGTTGATCCCCAAATAAAGATCTTTTCCAACCCCCAAAGCTATGAAATGCCATTGGAACTGGAATTGGTATATTTATACCCACCATACCAATTTGAGCTTTGTTAGAAAAAGTTCTCCCAGAATCTCCATCTCTAGTAAAAATACTTACTCCATTTCCGAACTCATGATCGTTGACTAAACTTAAAGCCTCGTCAAAATCTTTTGCTCTTACAACTGACAAGACAGGGCCAAATATTTCTTCTTTGTAAATTTTCATTTCTTTAGTAACATTGTCAAATAAACAACCACCGATGTAATATCCATTTTCATACCCTTGGATTTTAAAATCTCTACCATCTACTACTAATTTTGCTCCCTCATTTACACCAATATCAACATAACTTTTCACTTTAGCCAAATGCTCTTTTGTTACTAGTGGACCCATCTCAGATTGTTTGTCCATACCTGGCCCGACTTTTAAAGCTTCAACTTTTTTAGCTAAAGCATCTACTAATTTATCTCCGATCCCTCCTACAGCAACTGCTACTGACTGAGCCATACATCTTTCGCCTGCTGAACCGTAAGCGGCTCCCATTAGTCCATTTACCGCTTGATCTAGATCACAATCTGGCATTACTACACAATGATTTTTTGCTCCGCCTAAAGCTTGAACTCTTTTCTCATTTTTCGCACAATTTTCGTAAATATATTTTGCTATTGGGGTTGAACCTACAAAACTCATTGCGACTACATCTTTATTATTTATTAAAGCATCCACCGCTTCTTTATCACCATTAACAACATTAAAAACCCCATCCGGTAAACCAGCTTTCTTTAAAAGTTCTGCGAGTCTAATAGAGCATGATGGATCTTTTTCGGATGGTTTTAATACAAAAGTGTTTCCGCAGGCTATTGCCATAGGAAACATCCACATTGGAACCATTGCCGGAAAATTAAATGGCGTTATCCCCGCGCAAACCCCAAGTGGCTGTCTTACTGACCAGCTATCTACATTAGTGCCTACATTCTCTGTAAATTCACCCTTAAGTATCTGTGGAATCCCACATGCATACTCCACTACTTCTAAACCTCTTGTAAGCGATCCTTTTGCATCCTCATAAACTTTGCCATGTTCAGATACTATTATTTTTGTCAATTCGTCTGAATTTTTTTCAATTAATTCTTTAAATTTAAACATGATTCTTGCTCTTTGAAGTGGAGGTTTATTAGACCAAGATTCAAATGCTTTTTTTGCTTGTTCCACAGCTTGATTTACATCTTTTGTGGAAGCTAAGATAACATTTGCGCTTTGTTCTCCAGTAGCAGGATTAAAAACTTTTCCAGTTCTTTTTGAGTCGCCGGCAAAACTTTTTCCACCGATAAAATGCTCTATTGTCTTCATGATGTAATTGAATAAATAAGCTTTTAGCTTGTTGCAAGCATTTTTTTTATAGACCCTATAGCTTTAGCAGGATTAAGGCCTTTAGGACAAGAATTAGTACAATTCATAATAGTATGACATCTATATAACTTTAATTCGTCGGCTACTTTCTTTAATCTTTCTTTTTTATCACCATCTCTACTATCATTAATCCATCTATAAGCTTGTAATAAAACTGCAGGGCCTAAATATTTATCTCCATTCCACCAATAACTTGGACAAGAGGTTGAGCAACAAGCACATAAAATACATTCATAATAACCATCTAATTTTTCCCTGTCTTTTTGAGTTTGTTTTAGTTCTGTTTTTTCTTCACCGGTCTGGTCAACTTTTAACCAAGGTTGGATGGACTCATATTGTTTATACAAAGTAGTTAAATCGCCAATTAAGTCTTTTACAACTTTCAAGTGGGGCAAAGGATATATATTTAGGTCTCCACTAGTATCGGAGTGAGATTTTATACAAGCTAATCCATTTACACCATCAATATTCATTGCACAAGATCCACAAACTCCGTGGGCACAGGATCTTCTAAACGTTAAAGATGGATCTATTTCATTTTTAATTTTAAATAAAATGTCGAGTACTTTTGGACCACAATTATCCATGTCCACTTCAAAAGTA